>Ga0256842_1000912_pt1 | contig 25421 bp, 22 predicted proteins | sample 4559240metaG_FD_185973 | JGI IMG/M metagenome (GOLD analysis project Ga0256842, IMG submission 185973) | Hydrothermal vent microbial communities from Guaymas Basin, Mexico - 4559-240 | ecosystem: Environmental > Aquatic > Marine > Hydrothermal vents | place: Mexico: Guaymas Basin | collected... | reverse complement strand
AATTTTCTATTTGTCCAAATTGAGTATCCAAATTTCTGTGCCTAAATCCATTCCCCACATCCCCTTTTTCTTTACAAAAAATTTCTCTTTCTGCTAAAGCAAGGGCTTCAAGAAGATTTTTAACTTCAGCTTTAATTTTTTGTGTAATTATTTCTTCAAGCATTTTCTTTTTATCAGGATGTGATAAAATACTTTGTAGGTTCATTGTGGTTACCTCCTGGTGGATTTTGTATTAGGTAATTTAATCCTTGTGTCCACCAGGAGGTTCTTTTTATCCTTAAATCCACAATTTTCAACCTCTCAGTTCTATACACACAAATTATTATACTACCTCAACAATTTCAGATTAATCAAAATGTTATAAATTTTTAACAAGCTCTTAACAAAATTTCTGCAAATTTTTTATAAAATTTTTCATAAAAGTTTAAGTCAAAAGGAGAATACCATGGAGGCAAACATTGATGCTATAGAAAAAATCATAATTCCACATTATCAGCCAATTTTTTCATTAAAAAAGAAAAAAGTCATAGGGTATGAAGGGCTTTCGCGTTTTAAAATAGGGAATGACATTCTATCTTTCCCCCAGGTTTATAAAATTTTTAAAGATAAAGAAAAAAATGGAGATCTTGATTGGGAATGTAGAAAAATTCTCTTAGAAGAATTTCCTTTTAAAAACAGAGAAGATTGTTTGCTTTTTATAAATATTCTTTCCACAAGTGTAGCAAGCGAAAAATTTGGTAAAAACCTTACTGAAAAATTTGTTAAAAAAGCCAGGCTTCATCCCTCTCAGGTGGTTCTTGAAATAACGGAGTCTGAAAAAATTCAGAATGTAGACCAACTTATCAATATGTTAAAACATTATAAAAAACAGGGATTCAAACTGGCACTTGATGACTTTGGCACCGGTTATAATACAATCAGCATCTTTTTTGAGCTTTCCTATTACATTGACTTTATAAAACTTCCTATAATAATTGTCCAGGGCGTATCAAAAAGTTTTATAAAATATGAATTAATAAAAACTTTTCGGGAAATTTCTCATAATCTGGGAATAAAGGTAATAGCAGAAGGAGTAGAAAATGAGGAGGACCTGAAAACCCTTATAGAGCTGGGAACAGATTTTGTCCAGGGTTATCTTATAAGCAAGCCTCTTCCAGTTTCTGAAATTCAAAATTTGAAGATAAATTTTAAAATTCCTGAAAGAGAATACAAAGGATTTATGTGTTCTGTATCACAATGGATAAGACCCATAAAAATAGTGGAAGTCTCTTCAGAAGCAAAGTTTAAAGATTTTCTTCCCCTATTTCAAGATTACTCAAAAACTGAAAAATATCTCCTTTTAAAGCTAAATAATGAAAATTTTGTGCTTAATCTATGGGAATTTGCCAGAATTTGTGCAGATCCTATAAAGTTTAATCTCTTTTACATGAGAAATTTTTCCTGGCTTTTAAAAGAAGGATTAAACATCTGTCCTGATTTAATTACTCCTCTTTCTCAATATCAGGAGGAGACAATTGAGCTTTGCGAGCTTACCTCTCCCCTGGAGCTGGCATTGCTTTTTGAAAAATGTAAAAAAGAAGTCTTTTTTATCAAAGAACAGGATGGAATTAAATATTACTTAATCAGAGAGGAAGTCTATGAAAAACTTTATAAAGAAGTATACAAGGCAAGAATTCATGTGAATCCTTTAACTGGGCTTCCTGCAAACATTGTAATAGAAGAATACATAGAAAACCTGCTTCTTTCTGGGGAAGAATTTTTTGCAGGATACTTTGATATTGACAACTTCAAGGCTTTTAACGATACTTATGGATTTATTACCGGAGATAACCTGATAAAACGCACGGCTTTTTTCCTGAATAAGTATATAAAAGAAGCTTATGGAGAAAGGGGGTTTATTGGGCATGTGGGAGGAGATGATTTTGTATTTGTAGTAAGGGATGGAGATATGGAAAAGCTTTCTGCTACTTTAGATAGACTTCTCAGGGCCCTTGAAAATAGCGCCCGCATTTTTTTCACAGAAGAGGATTTAAAAAGAGGCTATTTCATAGGCAAAGACAGAGAGGGAAAAGAAAGAAAATTTCCTTTAGCTTCTTTTTCAATAGCTGTGGTAAACGGGAAAAACAAAAGCACTATTCAGGAAGTAGCAAAAACAGCTGCTAAATTGAAAAAAATTGCCAAATCTTACCCGGGCTCAAAAGTGGTTTTTGAGTAAATTATTCAATGTTTTCTACTTCTGTTAACTCGGGAGTAAAACGGACACACCTGTTTCTCCCCAGCTCTTTAGCCCTATAAAGGGCAATATCTGCAAATTTTATTGCTTCCCAGAAGTCTTCTGTATCCACAGGGAACTCACTAACCCCAATACTTATAGTCTTCTGAAGGGTCTTGCCTCCAATATTTATCCTTACTTCACTTATCCTTTTTCTTATCTTTTCTGCCACATCCAGAGAGGCCTTATATTGGATATCTAAAAGAAGAATTAAAAATTCCTCTCCACCCCACCTGATTACAATATCAGAATTCCTTACAGAGTTTTTAAGTTCTGTAGCTATTGTTTTAAGCACTTTATCTCCTACATCGTGGCCATACAAATCATTTACCTGTTTAAAATAGTCTATGTCACACATAAGTATACCAAGAAGAGTCCCCCTTCTTAAAATTCCGGAGACTATATGTTCATAGCTTTCTTCAAGAAATCTTCTATTAAAAAGTCCTGTAAGCGGATCTTTCAGAGTAGACTCTTTTAAAGCATGCATAAGCCTTTTGGTTTCAATAACAGGCTCTGCTTCTTTTATATAGTGTTTTACTTTAGAAATAAGCTGTTTTAACCATTGTTCATTTTTGTCCTGAAGAGAGGCTTTACTTAAAAGGATTTGCAGAATTCCTCCAACATTGCCCCCACTCATTATAGGGAAACAGAGGTGAAAATACTTATCAGGTTGGGTGAAGTACTTACATATATCAGGGTACCTGAAACCATTTACCAAATGGGCCGTCCTCTTTGTCCTGCAAAGATTGGCATCTATAAAAACATCCATTTTACAGGGAAGATTCACTTCTTTATAAGGATATACGAGCTTCATCGTATTTTTACTATTTGAAACTTCGTAAATTACGCATTCGTCAACCCCTGTTAGCTTTTTAATAGTCTTGGCCATTCTTTCATATACATCTTCTAAAGTTTCGTCTCCTTCAATTAACTTTTTAAAATCTTTTAAAGCTTCAATAGAAGTAATAAGTTCATTTACAGCTCTTAAAAGCTCTCCAACTTCATCTTCTCTTTCTAAACTCTTTTCTTCTATTCTTTCCACTTCTCCAATAACTATCTTTTTTATTTGTTTGCTAACATTTTTGATGTTTTGGGTTATGTTATTTATAACATAAAGAGCCAGTGCCAGAAATATAAGCTGGCCTGCGGTAATAATAAAAATGGTACTTTTGGCAAAATTCCAAATATTGGCCACGATTTTATCTTTTATTTTATCCTCGTAAATACTAACACCTATAATCCAATGAAAAGGTTTAAATTCTTTAAAAACAAGTATTTTCTTTTTAACTGTATTTGTTCCAGTTTCAAAGGCAAGCCCTTTGTAGCGTATTTTCCCCTCATGTTTTTTTGTTAGTTCTAAGTAAGCAGTTCTTTCCACTCTCTGAGGAATTGCTTTAATAGAAATTACTTTAAAAAAAGGATGATAAACGATGTATCCGGTCTCTGCATCTATTACAAAAAAATATTCAGAAGGACCTTCATTTTGCCTGCTTAGAAACAGTTTAAAAATTTTTAAATATGGAGATAGATTGATTTTAATGTCCCATACTCCCTGAATTTCACCTTTTGTATCTTTTATTGGAAAATGTTTTGCCAGAAAAATTTTTCCATCTTTTTTCAATATGCCAGAAAAATTTAAAGGATTGTCTGACAGCTCCCTCCGATAAGGGGAAAAAGAAATTTCTGCAGATGTAAGAAAAGAAAGTCTTTTAATGGTTTCTTCTGAACAATTTCCGAATTTTAATAAATAAGAAAGTTTTTCCAGCTCTTCTTCTACAGGTTTAAAAATTCCTAAATAAAGTTCTTGTGTTACAATACCCAATCTTTGGGAAACACTTTTTACATAAGTATTTTTTATACTGTGATTTAAATAAAAAAATACAAAAACAATGAGCCAGAAATTCAACCAGAAAGTAGTATTTAAAATCCACAAAAAAAACTTTTGAGTTAAAGAAAGCTTTTTAAAAAAGTTTATAACAGACTTCATTTAAAATAACTATTTTATTCCTAAAATTAAAAGTTGCAAATTGAAGTTTAATTAATTAAAATATAAAATCAAGGTGTTCACGGGACTTATAGAGGGAATAGGCAGAATAAAAAGATTGTTTCCAGATACTCAGGGATATCTTATAGAAATTTTCTGTCCTTTTTCTCTTGAAGATGTGCATGTAGGAGATAGTATTGCAGTTGACGGAGCATGCCTTACTGTAGAAGAACTTGGAAAAAATTCTTTTAAAGCTCGTTTGTCTCCTGAGACCCTTTCCCGTACCACTTTTAAATACAAAAAAACAGGAGATCCTGTAAATCTTGAAAGGGCATTGAGATTGGGGGATAGACTTGGAGGCCATCTTGTCTCCGGGCATATAGACGGTACAGGCAAGATTCTGGAAATAGAAAACCTGGGAAATTTTTTTAGAATAAAGATAGAGCTTCCTGCAGAGCTTTCCCATTATCTGGTTGAAAAAGGCTCCATAGCTGTGGACGGGATAAGCTTAACTATAAATTCCTGCAAAGAAAATTTTTTTGAACTTATGATTATTCCTCACACCTTTAAAATGACCACACTGCAATACAAAAAAATAGGAGATCCTGTGAATATTGAGATAGATATGATAGCCAAGATGGTCCATAAGTGGCTTTCTCCTTATCTTAAAAAAAATGAACCGAAGAAAGAGCTTAGTTTGGAGTTTTTGCAAAAATACGGATTTGCATAGGCAGAAATAACAACCTTTTACAGGAGGGAAGGAAAATGAAAATAAATCCAGAAAAAGAGATTGTGGAAGAGATTGCCAGGATTATTCTTGTTGCAGCAAGGACTGCTCCCAAGGCAAAAGGGCAGGATGAGCTGGTGCTGGGAATTGTGGAAGAACACGAAAAAGAGGCCTTGGCAAAGGAAATGGAAAAAGTTGCAGAAAGGGGCAAGGCATTTGAATTTTTTAAAAGAGATGCAGAAAATGTGCGACAGTCTGACTGTGTTATTCTTCTTGCCCTTAATTTCAAAAAGCCTTTAGGCCTTAATTGCGGAGCCTGTGGCTTTGACTGCAAAACTGTGCTTGAAGCCCAAAAATCACGGCTTGACTTTGAAGGCCCGGTATGTGCTATGAGACTCCTTGATCTTGGGATTGCCATAGGTTCTGCTGTTTCCAAAGCAAAAGACTTCTGCGTGGACAACAGAGTAATGTACACCATAGGTGTAGCAGCCAGAAGGCTTGGCCTTATTGAAGGGCAGGTGGTAATAGGCATTCCCCTCAGTGTAAAGGGAAAAAACATATTTTTTGATAGAAAATTTCCTGCCAAAAAGAAATAAAGGAATAAGCCTTGGTTAAGATAAAAATCTGTGGAATAACCAGAAGTAAAGATGCTGAATTTTTAAATACTTTCCCGATTGATTACATAGGTTTTATCCTTTACCCTCCTTCTCCGCGTTTTGTGGGAGATAAACTGGAAGAGCTTTTAAAATACGCCCCTTCTATCAAAAAAGTTGCTGTCTTTGTAGATCCAGAATACGAGGAAGTAAAAAAAGCTCTTGCTCTTGGAATTGATCTGGTGCAGCTTCACGGGAAAGAGCCTCTTTCTTTGGCCAGAAAAATTGGATTACATAGAGTAATTAAGGCTTTCAGAGTAAAGGAAGATTTTAAAATCTCTCTGCTCAATGAATGGAGAGAGGCCTATGCAATCCTGCTTGACACATATAAACCTGGTGTGCCAGGAGGCACCGGAGAAGTTTTTAACTGGGAGATAGCAAGAAAGGTTGTAAGAGCAGGTTTTAAGGTCTTTCTTGCAGGTGGAATTAGTCCGAAAAATGTAAAAAAAGCAGTGAATAGTGTAGAGCCTTATGCTATAGATGTGTCAAGTGGTGTAGAAAAAGACCCGGGGATAAAAGACCACGAAAAGATAAAGGAATTGATAAAGGAAATCAGGGGCTGAGACTCAGCCCCTTAAGATTTTTTAGGCTCAGGTAAAGCCCATTCTACCGCATCCACCACTTCCCATTCCAGCAACACCAAAAGGAGCAAGTTCTTTTACCACTTTTTCTGAGCCACAATTGGGGCACTTTATTTCTTCTTCCTCCTCGCTTCTAAATACAAAAACCTCAAACACCTGTCCACAGTCCTCACATTTAAATACATAAATAGGCATAAATTTCACCTCCTTTTAAAAGTCAATTTTTGTAAACAAGTCTTAAAGTAAATCAGTTTTTTTATTTTTCAAGTATTTTAGTCAATTTTTTTCAAAAAAAATTAAGCATCTCTGAACTTTGCTATGTTTGACAAAAAGTTTTTTCTGTTTTATTATTTTTAAATAAAGAAATTTAGCTAAATAATTTTTTAAAAGGTGGCCGTTTTAATGCAATAACATGTTTGCTGTAAAAAAGGAAGGTAAGGCTTTGAAACAGCTACTTTCAAGATTAGATTTAAATGAACTTAAGGAGAAGTTTTATCTTCATCCCGCAATTTCTGCTCTTCCCAGAGATCAACGGAAAATTGCGGAAAGCTTAATAGAAAACTTTTTAAATCTTCTTAAAAAAGAAGTATTGCCAGATTACAGACCTATTCTCAGAAAAATTGTGTGGTCCATTCCGGATCCTCATAAACTTTTTGAATTGTATGGCTTTTTAGAAAAAGTCCTCCTGGAAGAAAGCTCTTCCATAGAAGAGGCAAAAGCTGTAGCCCGGTTAACAACGCAATTAGCTTTCTGGACTGCGGAAGTTTTAGTAGAGGAAGTTAAGACACTGACAAAATTAAGAGATCTGGTATACGAAATAAATTTTTTATTATTCTCTAAAAAGGATTCTACCCAGGCTTTTATAGAAAGTTTTCTGGACGCGCTTTTTACTACGGAAGAATTTGAAGTACTGGCTATAGGGCTTATAGAAGATGGCAAAAAATTAGAGATTATTCAAAGCAAAGGTGAAAACATTCCTCTCTCTGAAGAACTTATAAAATCACTGGACAAATTTTTGAAAAAATTAGAAGAAAAAAGATTTATAGTTTTTAAAGATTTCTATATATTTCCCATATTCCTTAATAAAGAAATTCACGCATTGCTCTTAATGAAATTTAAGAAAAAAAGTTCTTTGTTTAAAAATAATTTACAAATTTTTTCTGAGCTTTGCAATGATCTTTCTATTGTATGGGAAAGAGTGAAGAAAAGGGCAGAGCTTGAAGAAGCTTTGTTTATAGATGAACTTACTCATCTGCCTAATAAGGCGGCTTTTTTTAGTACATTGGAAGAAAAAATCCTGGAAAATAAAATAAATAAAAAATATTTTGCAGTAATAAGATTGGATATAGACAATTTTTCTTATATTAACAAAATCCTTGGTTATAAAGGGGGAGATGCTTTATTGAAAGAATTGCCAAGTAGAATAAAAAAAATTTTTCCATCCTCTAAAATTTTCAGAACCGGAAGTGATGAATTTACATTTTGTATCTCTTTTCTTTCTTTTGATGAATATGCTTTGGTTCTGGATCAACTAAAACAGCTTCTTTTTCAGAGATTTTCTTATAAAAATGAAGATATTTCTTTTACTTTAAGCGCGGGAATAGTAATATATCCATCAGATGGTACCGATGTGCTTGAGCTTATAGAGAAATTAAGCGTGGCTTCTGCAAAAGCAAAAGAAAAAGGGCCACAAAGTATAGCTTTTTATGAAGAAAAAGAGTATGAAGAAGTTTATTTAAAACTTGTTCTACTGGAAGAATTAAAAAGGGCTATAGAAAAAGAGGAATTTGTGTTATTTTATCAACCAAAAATTTCACTGAAAACAGAAAAAATAGTTGGATTTGAGGCGCTCCTGCGGTGGTTACACCCAGAAAAAGGCCTGATTCCACCAGGAGAATTTATTCCTATATTAGAACAATCCGGGTTGATGGTAGAAGCTGGAAACCAGGTAATAGATATGGCCTGTAATTTTATTAAAAAATTACAGAGAAAAAATTTTAATGGAAGAGTTTCCATTAATGTTTCAGCAAAACAATTTTCTTCTGAACTGGTGGAAGTATTTAAAAATGTTATTGAAAAGTATAAAATAAACCCTTTTCAAATAGAAATTGAGGTTACTGAAACACTTCTTTTTGAAGCTACCAAAAATGGAAAAGGCATAGAAATTTTGCATCAACTAAAAAATCTGGGAATAAATATTTCTATTGACGATTTTGGAACCGGTTATTCTTCTTTTCTATACCTTAAACGCATTCCTGCAAGTGTTTTGAAAATTGACCAGAGCTTTGTAAGAGGTCTTCCGAAAAATAAAGAAGATGTAGAAGTGGTAAAAGCAATAGTCAGCATGGGAAAAAATTTAAATAAAAAAATTCTGGCAGAAGGAGTTGAGACTGAGGAACAGTTAAAATTTTTAAAAGAACTTGATATAGATGAAGTTCAGGGATTTTACTTTTATAAACCCCTCCCTCAGGATCAAGCTTTAAAGTCTATAGAATCTTAAATTTTATTCCTCTCTGTTTCTTTTTATTAAAATTTTGGTTGATTTCTTTGTGGATAGTGATATTCTTTCTTAAGATTGCTCGTGTGCCTATTAGTCTTACTGGAGGGGTTTAATTTTTAGATGATAAAGAAAAATCAGAAATTTCCTGACAAAAAGCTTCTGGAAAAGGTTTTTATTGCAGATCTTCACATCCATTCCAAGTACAGCAGGGCCTGCAGCAAGCACATGGAAGTGCCTGTGCTTGCTGAAGTTGGGAAGGAGAAAGGTATTCAGCTCCTTGGCACAGGAGATTTTACCCATCCCATGTGGCTAAAGGAGCTTAAAGAAGAGCTTGAGTATGATCCGGAGTCCGGACTTTATGTTTATAAAAATGATCCAGCAGGGCCAAGATTTGTGCTAACCTCAGAAGTTTCTCTGATTTTTTCTCAGGGGGAAAAGAAGAATCGGAGAGTTCACTTAGTTTTGATAGCTCCTAACTTTGAAGTGGCAGAAGAGATAAATCTTTATCTTTCCAAGCTTGGAAGTCTTATTGCAGATGGAAGACCCACTTTTGGCATTTCCTGCGAAAAGCTTGCTTTAGAGCTTTTAAGAATTTCAAAAGAGATTTTGATAATTCCGGCCCATGTGTGGACCCCCTGGTATTCTTTATTTGGGGCCTTTTCCGGGTTTGATTCTATAGAAGAAGCATTTGGAGAGGCAACACCATACATATATGCCATAGAAACAGGGCTTTCTTCTGATCCAGAGATGAACTGGCGCATCTCAAAGCTGGATCATCTTACCCTTATCTCCTGTTCAGATGCCCATTCTCCTGCAAAACTCGGTAGAGAAGCCACAGCCTTTTTTTTACCTCTCACCTATTCCAACATGGTTCAGCAAATAAAGACTGGGAAACTTGCCTTTACCATAGAATTTTATCCAGAGGAAGGGAAATATCACTATGATGGGCACAGAGCCTGTAAAGTGTGTCTTTCTCCAAAAGAAACGCAAGAACTGGGATACAGGTGTCCAAAGTGTGGAGGCCCTATTACCATAGGGGTGCTTCATCGTATAGAAACTTTTGCAGACAGAGAAGAAGGATTTATGCCTGAAAATAAGCCCCTTTCTGTACATTTGATTCCATTTGTGGAAATAATTTCAGAAGTATTTAAGGTTAATCCTCAGACAAAGACTGCTCAAAAGCTTTACAGACAATATGTAGAAAAAGTGGGAACCGAGTTTGATGTGCTTTTGAAGACAGAGCTGGAGGTGCTTAAAAAGCTTTTTCCAGAAAAACTTTATGAGGCAATAAAAAGAATGCGAGAAGGCAGGGTTTTTGTTAAACCAGGTTATGATGGAGAATACGGGTCAGTAAAAGTCTTTACCCCTCCTGATGAAGAAAAACACATAGGCCTTAAACAGAAGGCTTTATTCTCTTTTTAAGAGAATTCTTTTTTTAAATAAAGTACTTTTTTGAATACTTTCTTTAAAATCTGATTCAAGTCATCAGGAGTTAATTCCAAAAAATTTATTAATTGTTCCGGGATTTTATAATAGAAGCTATCAATACCCCCTGTAATCCCGAGAAGGTTAGAAAGGATGTTTGCCAGGCCTACTACACCAGCTATTTTAGACTGCACCATAAGATCCGGATCGTGGTGGGCCCTGATAGCAAAAGAAATTTCCTCGGGAAAGTCCCATCTCTTCAAAAGATGAGCTCCTACCAGGCCGTGATCCACCCCCAGTACTAACCATTCTACCTGAATAAAATCCCACTCTGGATTTTCTTCCATTACTTTCTGGAATTCTGAAAGTTCAAGCTTTGTATACATATCCAGCACAATCTTACCAATGTCGTGAAGAATAGAAGCAATGTAAATTGACTCTATCTTCTCTCTGGAAAAACCAAGAGCTGTAGCAAGCTCTTCTGCTGCAAAACCAGCAGTTAAAGAATGAAGCCAGATGTCTGTAGCACTTACTCCGTATCCAATAAGTTCTTTATCAAAATATTCTCCAGCTACTGAAGCCAATAATATAAATCTTATCTGGTTTATACCAAGAAACATAAAAGCTTTTAAAAGCGAATCCACTTTTTGAGGTAGTCCAAAGGCTGCAGAATTTACTATTTTAAGGAAATTCGCAGCTATTCCAGGATCACTTTTAATCACCTGCTCCAATTCTTTAAAATTGACATTTTCACTTTTTAAAAGCTCAAGGGCTTTCTGAGCGGTTTTGGGAAAAGTAGGTACATGTTCTATCTTGTTAAAAATCTTCTCAAGGACCTGTTCTACCATAAAACTACTTCCTTACCAGGAGTTTTAAGCAACATCTTTTTATCTTTCAGGTTTATTTCTAACATAGGAGTAACTGATAAACCGGTTTTTATAATAACATTTCTCTCAGGGATATCCAATTTTTTTATAAAAGCTCTGGCCACCTTTTCATTTTTTTCACCAAGATCTAAAAATTCAGGATTTTCTTTGTATTTACTGGCCCCCACAATAGCAAATTTTGCAGTCTCTAAGGATATTCTCTCCTTTTCAAGCCCTTCAAGAAACAAAGGAATAAGACTTTGCCCAGATAGAATAGGCTCATTTTCTATTTCCATATCATCTTCTTTATAGGGGAAAACATAACTGGCAAGCCCTGCAATATCTTTTTCTAAATCCAGTACCCCGACTGCTATGCCAGCACCTAAAAATTCACTTTTTAAAATTGAAGTTTTTTTGTTTAGAATATAAAAGCTTCCCTTGGGTACAATAATAGCCATTTTTTTACTCCATAATACGCAGCACTTTTGTAGAATCCGTTACTACTTCAAGTTCGTCCAGTTCTTTTAAAGCAGATTTCACATTTTTTTCTTTTGTTTCGTGCGTCAACATTACAATAGGTACAGAACCTCCCCGCTTTTGCCTCCCCATTTGTACTACAGAGGATATACTTATTTGATGTTTGCCTAAAATTCCAGAAATCCGGGAAAGTACCCCCGGTTTGTCAATAGCAGAAAATCTAAAATAATATTTAAATTTGACCTGTTCCATAGGTTTAATTTTACAGGAAAATTTTTTGTTAGTAAAGGGATATTTTATAAAAGGCCTTTTGTTGAAGAGACGATATTCCATAGCATCTACGATGTCACTTACCACAGCGCTTGCCGTGGGCTCCCTCCCGGCGCCCAAACCATAAAGTAAAATATCCCCTACAAAATCTCCCTGTAAAAAAAGTGCATTATAGCTCAAACGAATAGAAGAAAGCACATGATCTAAAGGTATAAGCGTTGGATGCACCCTGATGTCAACTTCATCGTTATCTTTTATAGCAAAGGCAAGAAGTTTTACTCTATATCCAAATTCTTTAGCAAATTTTATATCCATAAGTTCTATTTTCTCAATTCCTTCCACTTTTATTTTTGAAATAGGTAAATAGCTTCCAAAGGCAAGACTGGCAAGGATTGAAATCTTATGAGCTGAATCCATTCCATTTATATCAAGGGTTGGATCTGCTTCGGCATAACCCTTTTCCTGAGCTTCTTTCAATGCCTTTTCAAAACTCAATCCCTCTTCTTCCATCTTTGTAAGAATATAATTGGTGGTACCGTTTAATATACCTATAATAGAAACAATTCGGTTACCTATAAGGGCTTCTTTAATGGTTTTTACAATGGGTATTCCTCCTGCTACAGCTGCTTCAAAACCAAGAAATCTATGAGTATTTGTAGCAACCTCCCAGATTTCTTCGCCAAACTGCGCAAGAATAGCTTTATTTGCTGTTACCACTTCTTTACCCTGTTTAAGGGCTTGAATTACAAAACTCTTTGCTGGCTCAATGCCCCCTATAAGTTCACAAACTATATCTATTTCCGGATTATCCAGAATCTCGGAAGGATTTTCCGTAAGAAGCTCTGGATTAACCTCTACCTCTCTCTTTTTTCTCTTATCTCTGACCAAAATTTTTTCTATAACAGGCACCATCCCTGTTTTTTCTGCAATAGCTTTTCCATTTTTCTGGAGGAGCCTGTAAACTCCGCTTCCCACCGTGCCAAATCCAAGCAACCCAATTTTTACCTGTTTCATTCCCCCCTCCTCAATTCTTTAAATCTACCAGAATCAAAGTCTGATATTTTGGATCAGGTGGTTCGGAAAGATCTATGTCCTTGAATTCGGCTTCCAACTTATTGAGAACAAAATTTATAAATGAAAGAAGCAAGTCTTCTTCCAGATACCATTCTGTTCTGGCAAGGGCACGAAAATTTTCCAGAAGCTTGTCTTTCACTTGGGATTTTAACTTTATTCCTTCTTTTGTAGCTTCAAAAAAGAATTTTAATACCTCTTTCCATTTGCGAGCAGGAATGGCCTTAAACTTGAATTCTTTACTAAGACTCCACTGCGCTGTGGCAGTTAATATAAGGCTGCTCCAGGTAAGAAATCTGGCATCAAAGTTTCTGTGCTGCTTATTTACTTCGGTAAGCCAGGCAAGAGGTGAGCCGAAAACTTTCTGAATAAGAGGAGCCATATACCCGGCTTCCTCCAGATGCCTCCTTACAAGCCTTACTTCTTTTATTTTTTTGAAAAAGGTATATTCCTCTGCTGTGCCTATTTTTTGCGGATTAAAAAGCTTGATTTGATTTAATTTTTTCACCAGGATTCCCTGCAGATAACCCTGATAAGGCTGATCAAGATATCTGAAAACTGAAGGTTCAGAATTTTTCGTAAGCTCAAAGGCAAGCCTTCTCAATTCTCTTAAAAGAGTCTGTCCTGTTTTAAATATGTCTTCAAGAAAATAAGTCTCAAGGGCTTCTTTTGCCAGGGCTTCATCTTCCCGAGCAATATACTCAAGCCCAAGGTTTAAACCACCCCATACCTTCTCAAGACTTTTATAAATCTGCTCAATATCATCTATCACTACATTGTCAACCACTATGACCTTGTTTGCCACCCATGCAATCTCTTTTTTTATTCTATTTAACTGGAAAGGATCTCTTATGGAAGGAAGTACTCTGTAAATGAGAAGCTCTTCCTCTGTCTTTACAGGAAGAAGTACATTTATTGAAATTTCTTCTTCCTCTTCTCCAAGATAAACAAGCTCCACTTTGCGAAGCCTTTTGGGATGAGCAATTGAATAAATATCAAGGGCCTCAAAATACTCGGGAATACCAGCATCAGCAAGCCTTCCATTTCTCCATCTATAAGCCCTTTCTTCAACTTCTGCAGGAATTTCCCAGATTATGGATTCCATAAGAGGCATGTAAAGCTCGGGAAGCATTTCTCTCACAATTTCTATAATGCGCTTAAAATAAAACTGTAAGGCTTCTACTTTAAACTCTATAAAATAAAAATCATCCAAGGTATAAGGAGGCAAATAATCAAGAGCTTCTATGAGCTCCACATCATCCGGTCTTTTGTAAACTCTGATGAACTTTTGAAGGACTGCTACCAAAAAATCCCAATCAGCAACTGTAAGCCATTCAAGGACTTTATCTTCTCCTGCTTCAAAAAGTAGGGTAATCCAGGAAGCCACCCTTTCAGGCTTTATCCTATCTTTATACCAGCCATCAATATCAAAAAAAAACTGAATTTGGGTAGCTTTGGCATAGGAAAGAAGCTCCACAGCCACATCAAGAGAAGAGGCCTTGAGAGTAAGAAATAGCTCCTGATAGGGCAAATTTTTTACAACCCCTTCTGTAAAAGGAGAAAGAAGAATAAGGCGATGTCTTTCCTCCCAGGGGCAGGAAAGCACAAGCTCCATCAATTCTTCAAATTTATACTCGGCAAGGGCTTTTTCCAATTCTTCATCTTTGAGTTTTAATAACTCTTTAACTTTAAGTACAAGTGCATCATTCTTTAACGAAAGCTCCTTCATAATGCCTTACATCTCCTTTGTTTAAATTGACAGTAATCACATCAAACCTTATTTCTTTTATTTTACTCAATAATTCAGGATTTTTAAGTATAAAAATTTCAGCTACTTTTGCAATTTTCTCCCTTTTTCTTTGATCTACCTTTTCTATAGCACAGAGCTCTTCAGAAGTATAGGCCTTTACCTCTACGAACACGAGAGTATGTCCTCTTTGGACAATCAAATCTATTTCTCCCTGGGGAGTAAAGTAATTCTGGCACACCAGAGTAAAGCCCTTTTTCTTCAGAAAATCAAGGGCAAGCTCTTCTCCGGCCTTTCCTTTTTGTTTTTTTGTTTTTTTCATTTTTTGAAGCACCTGTAATAAGTTCTATGGATGGGACAGGGACCAAGCTTCTCAATTTGGGCAAAGTGCTCTTTGGTGGCATAACCTTTGTGCCTGGAAAAGGAAAAACCTGGAAAAAGCTCTTCCATTTTGCACATGTATCTATCTCTTACGACCTTTGCAAGGATAGAAGCTGCAGCAATGGAAAGACAGAGCCTATCTCCTTTGATCACACATTTTTGAATGCCTCTATATTCCGGGATAACATGTGGCCCATCTACCAGAACTACTTCTGGTTTAATCCTAAGCCCGGCTATTGCTCTGGCCATAGCCTTAAAAGTGGCTTTTAGAATGCCAATAGAATTTATTTCTTCTGGATCAGCCTTAGAGATAGCATACGAAAGTGCATTTTGGGTAATAACTTCAAAAAGTTTTTCTCTTTTTCTGGGTGAAAGAAGCTTTGAATCTTTGATTTCTTTTGAAGAAAACTCAGGGGGCAGGATTACAGCCGCAGCAAAGACAGGACCAGCCAGGGCACCACGCCCTGCTTCGTCAACCCCGGCAATTAGTTTATACCCCAGGGCCCGTAATTCTTCTTCAGGCCCCCGGGACATAAAATTATTCCATAATCTTGGCGTCAAATCTTTCCTTGATACGAGCAGCCTTTCCGTAACGCTCTCTCAAATAATAAAGCCTTGCCCTTCTCACCCTGCCTCTTCTTACCACTTCAATCTTTTCAATAAGAGGCGAATGATAGGGAAAAGTCCTTTCCACTCCCACACCAAAGGAAACCTTTCTCACTGTGAAAGTAGCCCCGGTACCAGATCCCCTCCTTCTTATTACCACTCCTTCAAATACCTGGGTTCTTACCTTATCTTCCCCCTCTTTTATTTTAAAATAAACTTTTACTGTATCTCCAGGATTAAATTTAGGAAGATCAGTTCTTAAAAATCTTTTTTCCACCTCTCTTATCTGCGGAAACATAGAAACCCTCCTTTTTAAAAAGGTGAGAACAATTATATCATAAAAGAAAAACATTGCAAATATGAAAATAATTTTCTATATTTGTTTAAAATTGGAGTTTAATAATTTTGATTCTAAAGAATTTTTAAGTTATAATAAATTTTCAAAATTCTTTGCAGGAGGTTGGGAGAAATGAATATAGGTGTAGTACTCTGTGATTGTAATCGTTCTTTATCTGAAGTAATAGATTATAGGAAACTGGAAGACCTTGCTAAGAAGCTTGAGGGAGTAAAAATCGTCAAGCGCGTTTCCATCCTCTGTCAAAATCCAGAAAAAATTCTTTCTGATTTTAAAGGCATTGATGGAATTATTTTTGGTTGTTGTTCTGAAAAATATTCTTTAACTTTTAACGAAGAGCGTATAGCTCAGCTTCTCAAAAATCTGGGGATTGAAGAATCCATGTTTGAAGTGGCCAATTTAAGAGAGCAATGTGCCTGGATTCATGCCTATGATTCCGACGCAGCTACAAGAAAAGCAATGGACATGCTTCTTATGGCTTATGAAAAGCTCAAAACCAATGTTTCTGCTTTCAAATTTAATCAGGTAGCTCAGAGAGTGCTTGTAGTGGGAGGAGGAGTGGCTGGACTTTCCTGTGCTATGGCACTTAAAGAAATGGGAGTTGAAGTGGACTTAGTAGAGAAAGAGCCTTATGTAGGAGGAAAAGCCATTCAAACCTTCAGAGTTTGGCAGAGCCAGTGCTATCCCTCTTTCTGCGTCACTGCCTGTTCAGTGCTTTCTTTGGTAAGAACAGCAGGATTTAAAGGATTTAACATCTATACCAATACAGAAGTAAAGAATGTAAAAAGGGAAAAGGGAAACTTTGTGGTTGAGCTTTTTAAAAAGCCGCTTTATGTAGATCCAATGAAGTGCTGCAGTTGTGGAAAGTGTGCTAAAGTATGTCCTGTTGAAGTGGATAATCTCTTTGACTTTGGAATAAGAAAAAGAAAAGTTATAGACAAAGATTATCCTATTGCAATTCCTGATACTTTTTATGTTTTAAAAGAGTTTTGTGATGAGTGTGGAAAGTGTGTGGAAGTCTGTCCAGCTTCTGCTATTAATCTTAAGGAAAAACCAGAAACTATTCAAAAGGAATACGGAGCTGTAGTGCTTGCCACGGGTTTTGCAGAAAAGCCTATAAAAAAAGAGGGAATAGAAGTTGATGGGAAAAGAGTGGTTACTCCCATGCAGGCAGAACGTTTCCTTGACAATCGTTTTTTTGGAAAACCTCCTCGCAGAATTGCCTTTGTTATTCCTCAAGAGGAATCAAATCACTGTGCGATTCTCACATGGTCCATAGCTATAAAGCTCATTAACATCTTTCAGGGCAAAATGAGAATAAAAAGCCAAATATTTTACGAAAAGCTCCCTGTTTTTAGTAAAACCATGCACCTTTTTAAAGAAGAGGCAGAGAAAAAGGGAGCAGAGTTTATAAAAACAAAAGTGGAAAAAGTTATCCCTGAAGAAAACAGGGTAAAGATTTACACCAAAGACGGGAAGGAATACGAGGCTCCATTTGTAATAGTTTCTCAGAGCTTTTTGCCTTATGGAAGGGAAGTGGCAGAGAAGTTTGGGGTGCTTCTTGATGAGGAAGGGTTTCCTATTGAATTTCAACCTAAAGTAGTGAATCCACTTGAGAGTTACGCAGAAAGGGTATTTGTGGCAGGGGCCTTTAGAAGCTGCAATAAAGATGTGCAGAGTAGCGTGGAAAGTGGACAGGCTGCAGCAGTCAGGGCTTATAATGCACTTAAAGGAAAATCTCAAAAATTTTATTCCATTACTGTAACAGAAAATTGCTCAAAGTGTGGCTTGTGTATGATTGCCTGTCCTCACGCAGCAATTAAAATTGAAGAAGATGCAGTGAAAATTGATCCTGCTTTTTGCCGGGGTTGTGGGCTTTGTTATGCAGCCTGTCCCTCAGGGGCTATTAAGCTTGTAAATATGGAAAACGAGCAGATTTTGAAAATGGCAGAGGTAGCTTTTAAACACCATAATCCAGAAGAAGGCCCAAGGGTGCTTGTTTTCTTTTGTTACTGGTGCTCTTATACCGGAGCAGATGTTATGGGATACAAACGGCTTGATATAGCGCCAAATTTCAGGGGAATAAGGGTAAGGTGCTCTGCCTCTGTAGATCCTATGGTGGTAGCAGAGATTCTGAGGAGAGGATATGCTGATAGAATAATAGTTACAGGGTGTCCTCCCCAAAATTGTCATCACCTCTGGGGAAATTACATAGAACACAGGAGATTTAAACTCCTTCAGAAATTTTTTAATCAGCTGAGTATTCCTGCCAAACTTGTCCGCTATGAATATGTTGGAGTTAGTAACTGGGATAAACTTGCTCAGCTAATAAACCAGGCCTGTGAGGATTTTGAATTTTAAAAATGAATAAAAAGAGAAAGACCAGCTGTAAAGGCTACTATCCAGAGGAGGTTTATTCGCTTTAGAAGGGCTATAAGAAGAATCACTGCAAGGAGAGCACTCACAGGGGTCCATGCCACCCCTGTGAGAAATTTTAACTCTGCATAAAAGAGAAGCCCTGAAAAGGATGCTATAAGTCCTTTCTTAGCTCTTAAAAACCAGTTTGAATTTCTGATTTTTTCCTGAAGTTCTGTTGCCGAGGCTATAATTACAAAAGAAGGGGTGAAAATGGAAAGGGTGGAGATTATAGCTCCTATTAAGCCAAATTGATAAAATCCTACAAAAGTTGCAGTAATTACTATAGGTCCTGGTGTTATCTGGCCCAGGGCTATTCCATCCATAAAAACAGGTTTCGTCATCCATTTCAACTTATAGACCACCTCATGAAGCATAAGAGGAAGAGAGGCATATCCTCCTCCAAAGGCAAAACTATCTATTTTCATCATTATAGCGCTTAATTTGAAATATTTTGGGAAGAAAACTTTTAAAATTCACAGAAAGCAAAAAGGATAAATAACAAGAAGAAAAATTTTAAGCCAGTTTATTTTTACAGCAATTTTTTGGGGTGTACTCTGTATCTTAAATAGAAATAAGGACAAAATGAAACAGATAAGGATTATAAGAAAGGGATTTATTCCTGAGTAAAAGAGTAAAAACGACAGGAAAGCAACGGCAATTTCTTTGGGTTTTCTGGAAATAGGCCGAAAAAAGTCCAGAAAGGCCCTGGCTACTATTGCCACAATGGCTATTCTAAGGCCTTTAAAGACCTGGGCTACTTGAGGAAGGCTGGCATGGGTTTTGTAGAACCAGGATAACAAAAGCATAAAAAGAAAGGCAGGCATAGCAAAGGCAGAAAGGGTAATGATTCCTCCTATTTGTTTCAGACCAACATAGGTTGCTACCTGAAGGGCAGTGGCTCCTGGCACGGCCTGAGCAATTGCTACCCCTTCGTGAAAAGCATTTTCATCAAGCCAGGCTTTTTTTTACAGAAAGTTCTTTGATGAAAGCCACCATAGCAGGGCCACCAAAAACCCCCATTCCTAATTTAAAAAAGCTCAGAAAGAAATCCTTTAGAGAGGCATCATTTGAAGACATAGGAATATTTTAACAAAAAAGAAAAACGGGAAAGCCCCTCTTTTTAAAAGAGGGGCTTTTTTAGAGCCAAAATTAATGTCCACCACCTAAATTAGTCAAAAGAATTGGTTTCAAAATCGCAAACATAAAAATAGCCATAACAATTAAAAAGAAAATTTTGTAAGTTTTGTCTGCCTTGAAGAAAGAAAAGAGCATACTTACAAAGGGAGCAATAGCAAGGGTAGAAATACCAAGAAGACTCAAACAATCCATGGTATTTAAGTGTTTAAAAAAGTAATATCCTCTTATGGGATGTCCCTTAATTAAAGTCCAGAACTTATCTGCTTCAAGGTGCCAGTTACTTACCACTACAGAAGGGTGAATAAAAGGCTTGATACCAAACAAATAGGCAGCTCCAAAGACTACCATCACTATCATTCCAACATAAGTAAGTATTTCCATTACTTTAGCAAAAATAAGGTTCATTGGTTCTGGCTGGGGAGCCTCTCCCGATTCAGGCTCCCAATCAAAATATCCATCGTCAAGGTGCTGTACTTTTTCTTGTGCAGTCATAACCGACCTCCTTTTTTAGTTTTTAAATTATTCCCAGACCTTTCAATCCTTTTACCACATCCATCACAGCAGCTAAAAGAAGGATACCAAGGACTAAATATTTAAGAAAAGTTGGCTTAGCTTTGTGAGCAATTCTTGCTCCAATTCTTGCCCCGATGGTAACTCCCAGCACAGAGGGCACGACGATTATAGGAAGCACTGCCCCTTTTGCAAGGTAAATCCAGGCTGCAGCAGCATCATTTACCGCAATAATTACCATACTGGTGGCAATGGCAACTTTAAGGGGAAGCCCCATAACCAGGTTAAGAACCGGTACATTTGCCCAGCCGGCTCCAAGACCAAACATTCCAGCGATAAATCCAGCGCCCACAAATCCCAGAAGCCCCCAGAGGAATCTGGTAGCTTTATACCTCACAACTTTATTTAAACTTGGTTCAAACCACGCTCCTCCAAGTCTCAATTTTTTTGAAATGGAATCCATTTCTTTAACTTCTGGAAACTCTACTTTTTTGGAGGTAACCATGACTACAAAAATCAAGAACAGAACCAATCCCAGGGCAGTAGTAATATAGTATTTACCCTGAGGGAATGCATTAGAGATCCAGAGTCCTAGTATACCTCCTATAATAGAACTTAAGCTGGAAATCATGAGAATAGGAATGGTGATCCTGAAATTTGCAAGATTCTTTTTAATGTAAGTAGGAGCAGAAGAAAGGGCGCTGGTAAGAGCAAGCACAAGTCCGGCTCCTCTTACAAAGTCTACATTAAAAGGAAAAAGAGCTGTAGAGACTGGCACGAAAAGAACGCCGCCCCCTACTCCGGTCATGGGAGCAATAATACCAATTATAAAAGCAAAACAGAAAAGGATAAGAGGCCACTTATACCAGGCACTGGTATGGGCAGGCGTTGCCTCTGCTCCCCAGGCAGAGTAATGCCATAACAAAAACATACAAATTGTTAGAAACACAAAAACACCCCACTTCAACCACTTCTTTCTCATAGCTCTCCCCCTTCCCTTTTTTTAAAATCAACTTAATTAATCAAAATTTAATTAATTTGCACTAATTAGTAGAATACAGAAAAAATCCCCTGGAAGTCAACCCTGATTACAACAAAATATTAAAAAAAAATCTTAAAACTAAATTGTAATCTACAGTTTTTAATATTTGTTAATACTTTTTTATTATTTTTCTTTGAATTTCTTTGTTTTTGATATAATTTTATGAAATGTTTAGAAAATACTATAAAATTCCTTCAAATTTCTCTACCATTGGGAAAAACTGGGGGGAGGGGAAGGAACCTTTGAATTTCTTCTTCAGAAATTGTTGTTCTAAAAAAGAGGCCTGATAAAATTCATGGTATCTACTATATTGAGTGCTTTAAAAATCTTTTCAATAAACTTTTCAAGGTCAGAAAGTATGGCTTCTTTTGTTTTTTCTGGAAGATCCCACCATTCTTTTTTAAAGGCACCAAAACCTTTTTTTCTCGTTTTATAAAGAAACTGAGCCTCTGTCATGCCCTCTTTCCATTCGTTTTTAAAATAAGTTTTTAGATAGGAATAAATTTTTTCTTTGAATTCTTCTGGTAGGGCCGGGTGATCATAGATGAAATTCTGGAAACCCGTTGCAAGGTGGACTTCCACGCACTCATTTTCTGGAAAAAGGTGAAAGTAGTCTTCTGGAAGAGTGGATGCTCCGTGTTGCACTGCTCCTGCAAGCCCGTATTCTTCTCTTGCTATCTTTGACAAAGTTTTCAAAGTGTTGAAGTCAAGTTTTACATCTGCAACTTTTCCATCTGGCAGAACCACTCCACCGTGAGAAGTGCCGGTCTGGACGCTTATTTTGGAAATGCCAGGGGCCTGCAATTTAAAACACTCATTAAAGCCATCCAGAAAGGCTCTTAGTTCTTCAGGGGTGCTGTTGTGCCCACCAATCTCTCCAATTTCTCCACCAAGATTCACAGTAATACCAGAGGGCTCCACTTTTCTTGTAAATTCAGCAAGCTCAGCTGTAACTTCATAATTCCACTTCTGTTGGGCTTTGACTTCTTTTTCCTCAAGCACAACCAGAGTTGAGGCATCTATGTCTATGTTATAAAAACCTGCTGAAACCGCTTCTTTTATCAAGCTTTTTAAGCCTTCTTTTTCTTTTTCTGGGTTTGAAAAAAAGGCCTTTCTGTTAAGCTGAAAGTGGTCTCCCTGGATAAAAATGGGCCCGGGATATTCCTCTTTAAATGCAGCAGCCATAATAACTGTGGCATATTCAAGAGGAGGCTGTCTTGTATAGCCCATTTCAGATTTGGCAATCTCAAATATTATTGCTCCTACATTAAGTCTTTTTGCCACACGGAAAAATCTTCTTGCCACATCATAGGTCATGCCCCTTATATTAACTGCAGGCACTGTAAAACCAAGAAATTTCTCAGAAAATTTTTGATAAAGTGGATAAATGCTCTTTGGAGTAACCCCTGCCTCTTTGAGTTTGTTTTGTAACTCGGTAAGCTTTTTTTCTTTTTCTTCTTCAAAAATAGCCTCATATACAAGCTCATCTATTTGGTTGCGAAGCCTTTCTTTTTCCATTTTGCTCCTCCTTTTGAATTTCTGGTGTTTCAATTTTTAGAATATATTATAAAATTAAAAAAGTCAATTACGGAAGAAACAAAAGAGAGGTGCTTTATGATTGACTACGGGCTTAGTGAAGAGCAGAAGATACTTATTAATCTGGCCAAAAGTATAGGCGAGGAGTACATAAAGCCCTATGCCCTTTTGTGGGATGAAAAAGAGGTTTACGATCCCACTCCAATAAAAGCCCTTGCCCAGGCAGACCTTTTTGCCATCTGTATTCCTGAGGAGTATGGTGGACTTGGCTGGGGGCTCTTTGAAATGTGCCTTGCAGTTGAAGAACTCTCCAGGTATTGTGCTGGTATTTCCACCACCTATGCTGCCTCTTTTCTCGGTGCCTATCCCATTCTTCTTTTTGGAAATAAAAAACAAAAAGAGAAGTATCTTCCCCAAATAGCAAAAGGAAGCCTCTGTGCCTTTGCTTTAACAGAGCCTCAGGCAGGAAGTGATGCCTTTGCTATAAAAACTACGGCTCAGAAAGAGGGGGATTGCTATGTGCTTGAGGGAATGAAACACTGGATAACAAACGGTGGTATTGCAGACATTTATGTAGTTATTGCTATGACAGATCCTGCAAAAGGGCCAAGGGGAGCAAGTGCTTTTATTGTGGAAAAAGGGGATCCGGGTTTTTCTGTGGGTAAAAAAGAAAAAAAACTCGGCCTTAGAAGCTCCGTTACTACTGAGCTTTTTTTCAATAACTGCAGGATACCCAAGGAGAGGCTTCTTGGGAGAGAGGGCATGGGTTTTGTCGTTGCTCTTAAAACGCTTGACTATGCAAGGTGCGGGGCTGGTGCTCAGGCAGTGGGTATTGCAAGGGGAGCAATGGAGATTGCTCTTCGCCATGCCACTCAGAGGGTCCAGTTTGGGCAGCCTGTTTATCACTTTCAGGCAGTAAGCCACACCTTTGCTGAAATGGCAATGCGCATTGAAGCAGCAAGGGCGCTTGTATATAGTGCCGCAAGATTTATTGACAGTGGAGCTAAAAACATTACAGGTGCTTCCTCCATGGCAAAGTGTTTTGCCACTGATGTGGCTATGTGGGTTACAGAAAGGGCTATCCAGATGATGGGTGGCTATGGCTATATGCGTGATTATCCAGTGCAAAAGTTTTTCAGAGATGCCAAGTGTCTTCAGATTTACGAAGGAACAAACGAAATACAGAGAAATGTTATCTCAAGAGAGCTTTTGAAGTATTACAAATAAGGAGCAAGGCATGGAAAAAATAATTGTCTGTGTAAAAGGGGTACCAGAGCCAGGAAGTGTAAAGGTAGATCCCGAAACACATACCCTTAAAAGGGAAAGCAGTGAGCTCATTTTAAACCCTCCTGACAGATGTGCACTTGAGCTTGCAGCACAAATAAAAGAGAGGCATGGTTGCAGGGTGGTGATTATTTCCATGGGGCCTCCCAACGCTGAAAAAGTGCTTAAAGAGGCGTATAGCTATGGGGCAGATGAGATGATCCTTCTTTCTGACAGGGCTTTTGCAGGGTCAGATACGCTTGCCACGAGCTATGTGCTTGCAAGGGCTATAGAAAAGCTGGAGCCGTTTGAGCTTGTTTTAATGGGAGAAAAGTCCATTGATGGAGAGACAGCCCAGGTTCCTGCTGAAACAGCTGCCATTTTAGGGCTTCCTTCTGTAAGGGGGGTGTTTGAAATAAAATTTGATGGCAAGAACTGGCAGATGTTAAGAGAAAGAGGTAGTTTTGTGGAAGAAGTTTCTTTTTCAGGAAGGGCTGTAATTGCGGTAAATTCCCGTCTTTCTTATTGCCGCCCTCCATCTTTAAAAAAGATTCTTGAAGCAAGGGAAAAAGAGATTTTAATCTGGAATGCACAGGACCTTAATGCAGAAGAAAAGTTTTTAGGACTTTCTGGCTCTCCTACGCAGGTTGAGGATGTATTTCAAAAGGAATTCAAGCAAAAAGGAGAAATCATTGAGGGAGAGCCTTTAATCCTTGCCAGAAAGCTTTTAGAAATACTGAAAGAAAAAGAAATTTTGAAGTAGGAGAAAAAAATGAAGGAAATAGCATTGGAAGAAGTTGGGAAAGAAGGAATCTGGGTTTTTGGAATGCTTGAAGAGGGAAAAATCTCACATTCAGTTCTTGAGGCTTTAAGTGCCGGGAAATTGGTGGCAGACGCTCTTCAAAAAGAGCTTGCACTTGTTTGTTTTTCTGCTAAGGATCCCGAAGTTTCCTGCTTTTCAAATCTTCCTGCTGACAAGGTTTATTTTGTGCAGAACGAATCCCTTTCTGAATTTTGTGACGATGTAGTTGCAAGGGTGCTTATTTACCTTGTTAAAAAAGCAGAGCCTACAGCTTTATTTTTCTCTGCCGATGATGAGGGATGTGCCGTAGCTCCAAGGGTTGCAGGGGTTTTAAGGCTTGGGCTCTGTGCCCATGTGAATAAGCTTGAAGTAAAAGATGGCAAAATTCTTCTTTATCGTCCAACCTTTGGAGAAAACATTGTGGCAGTGCTAAGCTGTAAGACCAGGCCAGTTATGGCAACCCTTGCGGAAGGTGCTTTTGGTGTAAAAGAGGTTGAAACTTCTCCTGAGATTTTAAAGCTGAAAATGCCTGAAGAATTTAACTGGGAAAGCAGTTTTAAAGTGAAAAAAATAGAAAAACGGAAAAAAGAGGCTTCTCCTTTACTTAATGCCAGGGTCGTTGTGGCTGGTGGAAGGGGGATGAAGAGTAAAGAAGAGTTTGAAAAGCTTTTTGTTCTTGCAAAAGAGCTTGGTGGCGAAGTAGGGGCTACAAGGCCTGTGTGCTATGAAGGCTGGGTTTCAGAAGATCGTATGATAGGGGTAAGTGGAGTAAGTGTAAGGCCCAGGATTTACATAGGA
>Ga0256842_1000911_pt1 | contig 25432 bp, 15 predicted proteins | sample 4559240metaG_FD_185973 | JGI IMG/M metagenome (GOLD analysis project Ga0256842, IMG submission 185973) | Hydrothermal vent microbial communities from Guaymas Basin, Mexico - 4559-240 | ecosystem: Environmental > Aquatic > Marine > Hydrothermal vents | place: Mexico: Guaymas Basin | collected... | reverse complement strand
AAGAAAAGACAAATTAAAGGCAGATCAAATACTTCCAGACATAGGATTTAGTCAAGAGTTTTATTCATATGCCTTTTCCTTACCCCAAGGGAAGAGCAGTCCAATCTTTCAATTGCAAAACGGGAGATACTGCATTCTAAAAATAAAATCCAAAACGACTAAGCATATAGGCGATTTGGACGAGGTAAAGGAGACTATAAAATCTAAATTGGAACAGAAAAAGGCTATGGAACAAGCAATGGCTATGGCAGAAGACCTTATAAAACACCCAGAAAAAATAAAGGATTGGGAAGAAATACAAGAATTTTCTGCCCGCACACCGTATATCCCTTTGGTCGGAAAGGCGGATAAACTTATAGAAAAACTGCGGGAGGCAATCAAAGAAAATCGGTCGATGACGATATTGAATGGGCCTAAGGGGGTCTTTGTTATAGAGATAGTTAAGCATCGACCTGCTCCCAATACCATCCCAGAGAAAGAGAAACAAAAGATAAAAGAAGAACTTTTAAATATGAAAAAACTAAAGGTATTTCAAGAGTTCATGCTAAAACAAATCAATAATCTTAAAATCATACGAAAAGATAACAAATAGCCCCAAACTATGTGATAGAAATTGGTAATTCGTAATATTGGCCGGCGTGTAAAGAGGAATGACGACTGGGACAAAGTAGATTATTGACTCATGGCCTGAGTGAGGGTGAATAATGGTAAAAACATTGCTATAACTACAAACCCTACAACTAAGCCCATAAAAACGATAAGAAACGGCTCTAAGACTGAAGTGAATGAAGATATCACCAAATCCATTTCGTCTTCATAGACTTCGGCAATTTCATTTAGCATAGAAGGTAATGAACCTGTCTCTTCACCTATCTTAACCATCTCAACTACTAAGGGGGGGAAAACATCAGTTCGAGACCGAAGATAGGAGCTTATATCCTCTCCCTCTTGGACTACAAACATCAGGCGTTGAATAATGGAACGAAAGACTTCGTTACCAAGGGTTCCTTTTACTACCTGCAATCCTTCTACTATAGGAACTCCACTTGATAAAAGTGTTCCCAAGGTCTGAGAAAACCTACTCACATAAAACCTCTTCAACAAACCACCTATTAGTGGTGTTTTTAACAATAATAGGTCTAACTGATATCTAATCTTATCCACCTTCCTAAGCAGTTTTAATAACAAAAACATCCCCAGCACCAAAATTGGGAAAAGCCACCAATACACTCTTACTATCGAAGAAAGGGATAAAAGAAACTGTGTAGGTGCCGGCAAACTTTCGCCGTATTCTTTGAACATCTTCATAAAGGCCGGGACAACAAATGTCATAATAATGATCAAGATAGCAACTGCAACTAAAAGAATAAACATCGGATATACCAACGCAGATATAATCTTTTTCTTTAATCTTTCTTGTTTCTCTAAAAATGAAGCCAACCTTCGGAAGATCTCATCAAGGGCACCACCTATCTCTGCCACCTTTACCATATTCACATAATAAGAGGGAAAGACCTTTGGATAACGGGCCAATGCTTCGGAGAGTTTATCTCCTTGTTCCACCTGCATTGCTATAGATCGTACAATACATGCTAATTCTTTATTGGTCAACTGGGAAGACAAGGTATGAAGGGCACGAATTAACGGGATACCTGCCTTGAGCATTATTGATAACTGACGAGTAAAATAAACAATCTGCCCGGAGGGAATCTTTCCGGGCAGATTAATCAAGGGCAATTTCATTCTGTTATCTACTGGACTTTGTCCCCAACCTTTATCTCATTCGTACCATATAGTTTGACTATATCTGCAGCACAGACATCGTCTTTAAGCATCCTTACCTTAACCCTGGCTATCTTCTCTCTGTTGCGAACCACATCAAATTCCATCCCTTCTACTACACCATCCTTTTTCCCCAAATCAATCACTACAAAATTGTGCGCTTCATTTACATTGAGGATCTTCCCTTCTGTCTTAATACTACTTCCCATATTACTCTCATGAGCAACAGGTCTATTAGAAGTGCCTTTCGTATTATCCCCCACTACTATCGGCGGAAGATCAACCACCTTTGCCTTGTTCAAATCCTGTGGAGAGTCAATCTTCATTTCCTTCATCTTATCAGTAAGAGAAGCGATCTGTTCTATGCTTTCTCTGATAACTGTATCCATATCTTCCAGATGTCGCCGTAACAATTCCTTCTCTTGCTGACTCTTGGATAGTTTCTTCTGTAAATAGGTCTCACTCTTAGTTAACCCTACAACTTTATCCTTGATTAACTGGTTCTCCTTTTCTATCTTATCTAACAAAGCCTTCATTGCCCGTCGATTCTCCTTTTCACGAACAAAATCACGAGAAAGCAGATCTATCATTCTATGAGCATAATCCAATTGACGCTTCAACTCCTGATTCTGAAGGTCCAGTTGAGAGAGTTTTATCTCCAATTCTAACTTCTTTTGTACTGCCTCTTTTCTTGCAATCTCTTTCTCTCTGACCAAATTTTCTAACTCCTCAACTTTCGTCTCTAATTCTGCCTTCTTCTGGACAATATCAGCCCAAAAACTGTCATTTATTGCACCACTTGTTTGATTTCCCCTCTCTTGTGCTGACTTTAACTGTTCCAATTGCATCTTAAGTTCACCAATTTTGTCTTTTTTCTCTTCCAATGCCTCTTGCAATGAATTAACCTGCTCTTTCAAACTTACTTTATCTTGAAGAACTTCATTGTATTTCTCTTCCCACTTCTTCTTTTCAAGTTTAAGAGAATCTATCTGATCCTTGTAAGTAGCAATATCTTTTTTTATTCGGGAGAGTTCGCTTTGAATCCTTTCTTTTTCCCTTTCCACTGCCTGCTTAGCCTGGGTTATTTGGGCAATCTTTGCATTATAGCTGCGTTTCAACTGCTCACTATACTTGCGTTGATTCATATAATCCAGATAAAATTTGATGCTTATACCACCTAGTCCAATGATAATTACCACCAAAAGGATACTGATAAGTTTTGATCTGTCCATCTACATCCCCCCTGTTTCTCCCCTCTCCTATAACAATCTCAAATAAGACGATATTCCTGACGGTATTATATCGCGAACACTAAAGCTGAGCAAACACATTTCTCATTACTAAACTGGCAGATCCAAGAGCAACGGCATTTTCTCCCAACCTGGAAGGGATAATCCTAACGGCAGAGGCTATCTCATGAAATGCCCAACTATCAACTGTTTCCCTAATAACATCTATCAGATCACTACCTAACCTCTCTAAACCGCCACCTATAATTACCACTTGTGGATTTAACAAGTTTACCAAAAATGCGGTCTTTAAGCCTAAGCAATAAGCCTTCTCTTTTACTACCGACCGGACTATAGGATCTCCTTGTCTTAATGCATCTACCACCATATCGAATGTAATCTTCGCTGGATCGGAATCACAAAGATTCATCAAAGGTGTCACATCCTCTCGCTTTTTCCCAAGTTGATTTTTAAGTTCTGCTACTATTCCCAAATCTGCATCCGGCCTACCCAAGAAACAAGAATTTTTTGCTACTTCAGATTGTTCTGGATTATATAAAGTCAACTCACCAGCACTACCTGTTGCCCCTCGATATAAATCGCCATTGATTATCATTCCACAACCAACTCCAGAAAACATATAAACGAGATCTTCTACTGAGGAATCCATATAAAACCAATATTCACCAAAGGCTGCAACCGTTGCATCATTTTCTACTAATGTAGGCAAATTAAACTCCCGTTCAATATAATCTTTTAATGGCACATAGATAGATACATACTCATACCTATCTTCAGATATCTTTTCAGGCCACTTGATCGAACCACTTTGCTGGTCAACTATCCCACCAATCCCTATACCAACACCTTTTATCTTACTCTTATCTCCATCAAAATTGTCCAAAACTTCCCTGACTATCTGTCTTATTGTAGCAACGATATCTCGTATCTCCATCTTTTCCGGAGTCTTTTTTACCTGTGTAAGGATCTGTCCATCTATATTAGCAATGACCCCAACCAGATTATTCATATTGACCCCAACACCGATTACGTAACCCGCATCAGGATTGAGGTCAAGCAGTACTGGCCTTCTACCACCTTGAGAGATATCTAATTCCTTCTCTACCACAAAGTCTTCTTCCAAAAAGTGATTTATATAATTAGTTACTGTAACTACGTTAAGCCCTACCATATTGGATATCTCAGCCTTGGTTAAAGGCCCTCCTCTGCGAAGCGTCTCCAAAATCGCAACATTCCTCCTAGCCCTCTCATTAAATCGAGTGACTTCTTTTAATGAAACCATAACTCACTCCTCTTATTTAATTCGTCCCCCATTTCTATCTCCACATTATATATTTTACACCAAACCTGCTGGAAGTAAAAATGTTTTAGCTATTGTATTAAAATTTTTCGTAATCTTTTACGTCATAACGTTCCTCAATTTCTACAAGAGAAATACAAACCATAGCAATCTTACATAACTATCACTCTTACAAAAACAAACAACTTCTATCTTATGCCTCCTTATCGAATGTCAGATAAGACAATCCCCTTATATAAAACATTTATCTCCTCTGTATTCTAACCACCTCTTGAGAAACAAACCTTAAGCTAAAAAGGTGCAATCCTGTAAAGTAAGATACCACCAATATTCCGTTCTGTTTTCTTATGCATATTATGCTCCTTACTATACTTCGTTATCGACTGAAGTTTATCAGAGACAACGCTAGTAAGATATGGCGAACGCATAGATGCCAAGAATGATAATCTATCGATGACAGGAATTGATATATTCAATTCTCGCAAGGCTTTTCCAACATATAATATCCATAAATCAGCCAATTCCTGCTTGCTTAACCCCTTCTGGAAGGATCCAAAGACTTTATCCGGCTCAAAAGTCAAACCTAAAGAACGAATTAATGAAGAATTCCAGATTGTCTCACCTAAAACAGGCTTTAATTCCCCGTCTACAACATTAAGAGCATCTTGGACCTCCTCTTCGTCAAGAGGATCGCCTACCAACAAAACATACCCATTGAGTTTTACCCCTAATCTTATCTCAGAGGTAGATCTATCTTGCCACAACAAACCTTCCCCTCTTTGCACTGGCTTAACCTTCCCTGATAAAACAAGGTCTACACTTCCAATTCTGTCCAATAACCTCTTGTCTACAAATTCTGGAAGATTCTTAGTGGTTATCACATTTTTCATAAAAGCATAAATATCATCAAGTATCAAGACATCCTCATCTGAAAGCCTTACAAAAGGCCCTTCAATTGGGATCCTATCAATGAGTCCCTCCATAAAAAGATCAATTGCTAACATATGGGCTACTTCCCTATACCCTAAATCATTGATCAAATCAAGCAAACCTTTCCACTCTTTACTATCGAATTTTTGCATTTTATTGATATACATATTAATGGTATTCAATCTATCAGAAGCGACCCCCAAAGAAGGGACATAAGATAACCCAGAGAAGAATCGTCCCTGCAGGAAATCTTTGCCTATCTTTTCCATCTTTTCTTTATTTCGCCGAACTTCTGTTTCGTCCTGTCCAACACCGAACGAATACAGCCAGGCAACTGGGGTCTCTTCTCCAAGTTTAATGGAAAAGAAACTATTATCATCAAAGATAACCTTGATTCCCCCTTTCAATGCCACCTTTGTAATCTTCTTGTTGCCGGCCTCTTTCTCTATAGAATCCCAATCTATACCTGAAAACACACGCTTTACATCATCTGCTTTGATAATCGGATATTCTCCAAACTCCTTAACCTCGTCAAATAGGCCTAACAACTCGTCTTTAACTAATGGATTGATGTTAAAGACCCCTTTGCTATCTTTAAAGAAAAGCCCCTCATAAGATTCATAACTCTGCAGTTTTTCCCCTGATGGACCATTCTTCTTTACTGACAAAAACTTACCATCTAAAAATTCCTTTCCAACCCGCTCTAATATTCCTCGCTTGCGCACTGCTGTTTCTTCATTTTTGCCAACACCTTCCACATATAACCTGGCCACAGGCTCTGTGCCAGAAAGCCTTACTGCAAACCATCCATTATCTTCAAAGACAATCTTGACTCCATCTAATAACACTACCTTATCTATTTTATTGCCATAGGCCTTTTCTATCGCATTCCAATCTAAACCTGCAAGGCTATCAAGGTCATTCCTTGCAACAATCTTGCCTCCTTTTTGACTATATAAAACATCAAAAAGTCCTTTCAGGCTCTTCTTAAGATCAGCAGTAAGAGGAACATTTACGCGTTTGTATCTATAATACCCGACTTTTTTCTCCAATTCTCTAACGACATCCGAAAGGCTCTTGCCCTCATACTTACGATAATACACCTCCATAAGAACCCCTAATATGCCCATAAGTAATCCGTCATCCCATGTCTTTGTTCCCGCCAATCCTATGTGAGCACTTTCTTCTCCTACTACTGCGATATCGTCTCTATTCCAAAATTGTTTTGCCCACTTAAAACCTACCTTCATCTCTTCACCGGGCTGATTCCATCTCCGAGCTACTGCCAGGGCAAAATCTGAACTGGGTACGGTCTTAACTATACCTCCTTTTTTCCTTCCATACTTATTTAAAAACTCATCCAATACCCCCATAAACTGATTTGGTGAAATATAGTTTCCTTTACTATCTATAACTGCAAATCTATCTGCATCTCCATCGGGCACGAATGCTACAGCCGCACCTTCAAGGTCTTTTATTCTACCAATCAGTCCAATGCGTTCCAGCATCTCCTTGCTGGGCTCAGGCGCTTTCAGGCCACCGAAAAGGGGATCAGGATCCTTATCTTCAACAATAAAATTACCTCCGAAAGACATAAATCCCAGATCATAAGAAAGTTTCTTTAAGACCCTACCAGCACTACCATGCAGTGCAGAAGTGATTATTGTAGTAATGCCATCTTTTTCTCCAATGCTTCTTATCAATTCATAATATACTTCTTCTCCCAGCACATCTATCAGCTCTTTTTCAACATATGTAGCGTAATAACTGAGCAAATCACCCATATAAAACTCTTTAATCAAATCCTTTTCCATTGCAGACTCTTCTATAGGTCTCAAACCTAATAATCTCTCATTTATTCGCATACCTATCTCGTCGGTGATCTCTGGTTCGGCTGCCCCACCATCGTAAGGGGTTACTTTAAACCCATTATCCTCTGCTGGGTTATGGGAGGCAGTGAAATTAATAGCAAAGGCTGCCTTGAAACGATCTATGGCAAAGGCTGCAACTGGCGTTGGGCATACCGTTGAAGCATCTTCTTCCCTGGCAACATAAACAGGAATCCCTCTGGAGGTCAATACTTGAACTGCTAATTCTAAAAACTCATCTCCCATATATCTACTATCTCTAACAATAACAACCCCTTTTCTATCTTTATACTCGTCGGGCAAGGAATTAATGTGATCCCAATAATAATCTGCAAAACCGTGTAAGGCCGCTTTCATTTTCGCTAATAACTTCTCTCTTGCCTCTTCCTTTTCTTTACCTTGTAACTTAACGGGTACTTTAAACCGCCAACCGCTTGTTCCAAAGGAAATAAGATTTGAATCCTTAGAAAGGTCCTTTACCTTTACCTCACCTTTACTATTTATCACTACTGCTTTGTCTTTCTTGACGAGAACTCCTCTTTCTCCTTTTTCAGGCCTCTTTATCCTTTCAACTTTCCCATTAGGATGAATGAAGACAATCTCATCTCCAATCCTTGTATCCTTTCCTAATAACTCGGCCAGTTTTACTTCACCCTTATATGCAGATACAACGGCTGACTTCCCTGTCACCTCAACACCATCCATATCTACATCCCCAAATACAGGAACGACTGGCACAAACTTGACTGGCAAAGATTTCTCCCTGTCGGTAACATCTATTCTCTTTTTCTCCACACCTATCTTATCAGGTATGACTCTGATACCACCTGTTGAAATCGAGATAAAATCAAGACCTTTGGCCTTAGAGGTAATAAATGTCCCCATATAATCTGCGATATACCCTCGCCTGGTCCAAAATGCATTATCTATCAATTTTACCGAGGAATTGTTTATTATATTCTTAAAGACTCCATCTCTATGGCTACTCTTATACCACCAGGCCGCAATAAGTGCCTTACAGACCAACCTCAATTCTTTAAAATCTGGGGAATTATTCACTAATTTTGTTAATTCTGGGACAATTTCTGCATTTACAAGGCGTTCCACTTCATCGTTGCCAACAACTTCTGCCTTGACTTGCAATCTCATTCTGTCAAATCTTAAAGAATCTGTATCTGCAGACACTGATACATTCTGGGGTTCTATCCAAAAACGCAAAGACACGTTTTCCCTGCTATCACCTAATTCATCTGCCATTGATTCCGAAAGAAGTTTCATTGCATAGTGTTTTAACTTGACATCTGACTCCATAAGGATTCTACCTGCAGGTGTAAACTCAAGCCCTTTACCTAAACTTTCTTCAGGAGACACAAACAAGTCTAAATTTACCCACCAATCCTCTTTGGGAACGGTTAGTCCTACAAAGAATGAACTACCTGCCAAACGTTCGATATAAGTGGGGATATCCCTCCCTTTTTGCCAAACAAGTGAAACACCTGCCTTGCTTGCCTCAACTCCCAAGAAACCAAAAGAAGCATCCACACCACCAATCGGCATGGCATATACACCGGTAGTATTTAACAATAACGCGAACGAAACCAAAAGCGACAAGATAGGTGACAATCTCCCTTCCCTTCTCATACTCTTTACCTCCTTCTGGGTTAAAACTAAAGCCTATTCCACTAAGAAATTTACCCGCGATAACATCAAACCACCGACTTTGTCAGGAGTATTAGTGTCTTCATCCTCTTCCCAGTGGTTATATCCTGAATATAGATGACTTATGGTTCTAAGAAAATTACGTAAAGTTTTACCCATTTTAATTTGCTTTTGCTCCAACTGCCCTACTTTCTTTTCTACCTCGGACAATTTAGCCAAAACCAGCGGTAAACGAGAAAGGATTTGAATTTGTTCTTCTTTAGTGCGTAGTACCTTTTGGACATCATCAAGGATGCCGATCTCAGACAAAACATCCTCGATCATCGATTTCAACTTTTCCCTACCAAAAATAGAAACTAATAAATCCGATATTTCCGAATCACTCTCCTCCATTTTTCTCGAATAAAAAAGGCCAATACCATCATCATAACCCACTGGGATACTATGTTCATTTAAATAAGAAATCTCTTTTTCAATCGTAACCCTTTTTTTCACACTAATCTTATCAACTGCCATAAACTTGGCATGTCTTGGATCTGTTACATAATAGAAACTCGATATATGCTGTTTCCCTTTCTCTAATTTCATAGACATCTCCAACATTATATCGGGAATCATCTCTTCATCCGCTACATTGAAATATTTAACACTATCAACAGAAGTATCAGAAAACTCTACTAAACCTCCAAATATATATTCCGCCAATAATTCCATTATTGGACCAGACAAAATCTTTGAGGTCGGATTGGATTCTTTAACCCCGGCACTTACTGTAATCACTAACTTGTCTATCTGTCCAGTTGCCAAAATATTTAAGACCGCTAATATATCTTCTATATCCCATAGCCCTCCTTGCAGAGGATAATAAGCCAGTCGTATATTGGTAGCATTCGGGGTAATTATTTTAATTTCTGATTTTTTCATTACCTTAGAGAACAAATTATTCATTATATCCTGCAATATAACTAACTCCTTCATTTTCGCTAATTCAATAAAATCCTTCTCTCTTTTCTCACTTAACTCTACTCCCTTAATCTGCCTCAAAATTTCTTTTATCTCTGATAATGAGTTAGCAAATGAAATGTCCTCAATGATATTTCTCTCTTTGTCCGAGGCGCCTTGTTGAAAGGCCATCGATAACTCTTGAAAGATAACTGGCAGTGTATCGCCTTGGGAAATATGCAAGTTATACTCTGCCAAAATACCACCAAATACATTAATAGCAGTATCCCTTAACATCTTCTTGAGATTGGCCATACCCACTTTTAACTGTTCGGTAATCGGCCATGACTTATCCAAGTGGATATATCCCTTAAAACTTGTCTCGTAATATCCCCGCACATAATTGAGCAGTTTTTTTCTGATTCCGATGAGCCAGTTTTGCCTAACATCTGAAAGGGTATTCTTTTTCGACCAGTTAACAATTTCTCTATCCACAATATCAACAACCGTACCATTCAACTTTATAAATTTGCCATTAATGTACCGCCCACCCATATCTAAAATCTTCACCAACTTTTTCCCCGCATCATATAGAGAAATCTCCCCTCTTAAGGCCAAAGATAGGTTATTTGTTATCCAGTCTGCAAGAATCTTTGCTTGATTATACATATCTTCTCTCTCTTCCTTTGAAACTCGGGGCCATCTATAATAAAAGGAAGATAAGGTATATAAAGGATATAAGAATTTGTTCGGTTTTAATAACTTAACAGAAGAAACATCTGTATTCACAACAAAGATCTTTATCCCTCTTATCTTGCCCAATCTATCTCGGCTTACCTTTTGGTCTCTCTGCCTTGAAGTCTGAATAAATAAGATATTCCCATCTCCAGGGAATACCTTACCATCAAATAAAGATTTTATCTTACCCACAGTATCTACAAACTCAGACGCATCTATTCCTGTCTTGATGTCTGCAATACTTAAAACTCGGATTTTACCATCGGTATGCTTGACTACAAGAGAGGAAAACAGTTTACCACGATACCATTTGGTAGGAGAAGAATATTTACGAACAAAATCTTTATTAATCACCAATTCATCTTTTGAAAGATTCGCTATAACTACATTCGGGCCTACAATCTCTTTCGGATTTACCCCACTAAAATGAACATTTCCAAACACAAATACACTATTAGGATCTAATCCGAATTCCGATGCCTTGTTTTTCCATATTTGTGTCTTCGGTTGAGAATCAGATTCGTTTTCAGGTTTCGGGATATCTGTAATAATCTTGCGCTCCTTTGCTTGTTTTACTTCATCAAGATGAACATCAGGAACACCCTTAATACCATCTTTGATGACTTCCGGTATGTTCTCATACTCTCCTCCACCTCCCAAGAAGATAACAGAAGATAAATCTACTTGATTGGATAATAACTCTCGACAAAACTTTATCAAATAACCATAGGTATTCACCTGTGTTTTGCCTATATCTGGGAGAATATAACTATCTTTTATATACAAGATCTCAGAAGGAATATCACAACCTTCTTTTGTCCAGGCAGCAAGCAACATTGCATAATAGGCAGACCTAAGGCTTGAAAATTCTTCACCTGAATTCAACTTCCTCTCAATAGTAGGGACAACTAACCGCATCAAGATTTGCTCTAACCTTCGCTTATCACGCTTATTAATTCGCGGATCTTCTATAGCAACCCGCAATCGAAGTTTGGCCTTGTAGATCTTAAATGTATCTTTATCCATTAATCCACTAACCTCTCCCGGCTCTACCCAAAATCGAGGGGAAACCACTCCATACCCCAATTGCTCAACTGTGCTCCAAAACGTACTTGCCTTTTCACTATTTAATACTTGCTGGACAAGGCGTTTTAACTCCAAGTCGGATTTTACCAAAATATCTCCTAAGTCTGTTCTTTCTAACCCTTTTCCTAATACCTGCCTATCGGTATTCCATAAATATAAATCCACCCACCAACTTCTCGTAGGAATAGCAAGGGCAGAATAATATAATGAAATCGCTTTCTTAATTTGACCTATATCTACTGCTCCATCTTGCGATCTCCACAAAAATGCAACACCACTGTTAGTCAATTCTATTCCAGTAAGTAAACACACTTCACTATCAAACGACAAACCAGCATACAAAGGAATATTAGAAATAATCATTGAAATGGACGTATACCACAGTAAAATAGAGAAAATCAATCTACGTCTTACTCTCATAAGACAATCCCCTTACTCAATAATTCATAAAGAGATTTCAACAATATTTTAACTACATATTAAAACATAACATCAAAATAAGGTCAACAATTTTGCAACTTAAATATGCTCTTTTAAAAAAATTAAATTTATGCTAACCTAAATGTATCAAATATATAGCGATAACTTTTAACTTGGAATGCATTAATTCACACCCGTAATTTTCCCGACACTATATTTAATTTCTTCTATGCAAATATAAAAAACCGTGATTAAAATTTTTTCTCATACACCAACCGAAATATATGCTGGGTATCCACCGCTGACAGGTGCCAATAGGAATCAGACATGTAACCAGCATATTCTCCCCACATCAAATCCAAATATTCATCCTTAGAGATACTCCATCTTAATCCAACGAAGAAATTATGATGCGAACCATAATCTAATATGCCTTCTTTATTGTAACGATATAAATCATACATGCGACTGAATGTATAATTGCCCCAAAGGGTTATATTTTTGGGTAAATAAAATAGCAAATCCAAACCTACATGATTTACATTGTCATCTATTCCTGTTGCAAATTTGTCTTCATTTTTTGTATAACTCAACCTACATTCAAACCACGAGATAGGCCGAATACAAGATTTTATCTTGTAAATGTCATAATACTCATACGGAGGCAACCCAAAGATGTCCTGGTCATACAAAAATGGCACCATTGCATCCCATAATACGCCATCTCTCTGTTCGTCTGTTACATATATGTCATAATACAACAAGCGAGGGAAATTCATCGGATCATTTGTCCGTTCCCAAATACCTTGAAGAGAAAATATATCGTTTGGCTTCCATTTGGCTCCTACAGAATAGTGGCCAATCGAAGGATCCTTACCCGCCTCTATTGAATTATTCTGCAATAAATTATTTTGTCCACTATAATAATCGCTAAGCGCATAAACGCTATCGGCTCTGATCAAGGGGTCTTTGCCTTTTTGAGTATCTGGAAGGAATTTATACCAAACTAATCCCTTTATCCTAACCTGTTGGGTCAAATCCCTGCTCAATTCCGCACGGGTCAGAGTCTCAATATGCTTGCCTGTATCTGAAAATACATGCCTGAAAAAGAAATCATAATCCCAACCCCAAGATTTCCCTACAGAATAAATTCCCAATGTTGACCAACCACGTTCCAATCCATCTCCGTAATCTATATAATAATCCTCCGAGACTTCTTCCTCATCGGCTTCATCAAAATAAATGTGCTTTGATCTCTCTTCCTCCTCACAGGTATAACGATAGTTGGACAACCCCGGGAAAAAAGTGTCGTCTAAATAGTAAAAATATACGCCTGTATGAGATTGCTTATTAGGACTATAAGAAAGAGAAACACCATAGCCATATCCATCGAAATCTGTCTTGTAGCCATTGGCCTCGTCTATCTCTGTATCTGAATAAGCGATTTCTGAACGAAAAAGAAAATCAGAAAAAGGCAAATACAAATCAACTGCTAACAGGTCATTCTTAGCCTCTAAGTCTTCCTCATCGTCAAAGCCGCGTTTTCCCGTATAAAGCAATCCTATATATCCATCAGGAAAAGATTCTAAATAAACCTTCCATCGACTGGCAGCATCTAATGAGTTTATATCGGAGTAATCATCCCATAAAGTCATCGGTAAGGCAACTGTGTTTTCTCCTTCCAATATCCCATTATCAAACCCTACACTAAGTCCTCTCAAATAGGTCAATCGATTCCATTCACTATCTCTAACGTAGGCAGAGATGTTTCTTACCCACTTGCCTGCCTTGACAGGATTCCCACTTCGTTCAAAGACACGACTTGGCTCGTATGTATCGATCCATGGGCTCTCTTCCCATTCCTTCCGGTTGTCGGATAAACGCAAAAGATCATCTGATTTCAAGGCTTCGTATTGATCAGATAAAGGAAACACCTTTAAAGAAAACAGATCCCCTTGCCATTCCCAGTATAACTTGCGCAATATATTCCACCTACCATGGATCTCTTCCCCTCCTATGGGATCAAAATAGGTATACCAATCGTAAAGGCCTCTCGGCGTATAGGGAGATAATTTTCCATCTACCACCTTTATTTCATCAAAATTGAGAATATTTCCGTACTTTGTTCGAAATATCTCATTCAATGTCCTTCCCGTAGCAAAGATATACTTCAGCCTCACATCGGCTTCATCCCCTCCTGCAGAGGCTTGGATGTGAGCATCCACATCTCCTACATAGGACCAAGGATCCCACACTAACTGGGCAAAAAAATCACTATTCTCCCCTACTTCACTTTTTAGATTTACTTCTAATTTATCGTATACTTTAGGATCAAACGTGTCTTCTCTTTCCTCTCCCCAAAGATAGCGCCAGGATTTTTCATAAGGAACAGAATCTTTGTCCGGATTTGTCCACTTCCAAAGGATATCGCCATCTGAATTTACTCCCACTCCCATTCGAATCCGACCACTTATCTTAACCCGGGATTTTTTCTGTGCCTTCTCTCGTTCCTCACCTCTCACCTCTTTCTGTAGCGTTGACTCCTGATAAGGCCCTTTCTCAGTAATTCCTTTGGCCTCTGCCTCAGTTTGAGAAAACTTAGTTAACTCACTTGCCATAACCATCTCTCGTTTTTGCTCAGCACACAACACCCCCTTTTCTGCTAAGATTTCGCCATATCGCTTCATATCGTGAGAAAATCTCCCGCTCTTCAAAAGAAGAGCATAAAGATGCGCTGCCTCACCATATTGTCCAGATTTTATAAGGTTTTCTAATTCAGATTCATCCAACAATCTATCTCGAGAAAACCTTTCTAACTCTCTAAGCATCACTTCTTCTTTTTCTCTCTCAAAGTAAGATTTTCCCTTCTTTACTAAACTGTTATCAAATCGTTTTCCCTTAGGAATAACCCCATTCGCAGAGGGAAGTTGAGAGTGGGATTGAATCAATGCATACCGCCCTATCTCTGCTTGATGGGATATCTCTGATTCATCCGCTAATAAAGTAGTACTAACTAAGACTAATAGCCCAACACATATTAAGACCCTGCACATCTCCCTATCCTAATCTGTTAAACCCTTGAGATCTTCTTTTCGCCGGGCAAGCGTGGGAGAATTCCAAAGATCTTTAAGCACATAAAATGCCTTCCTCGGCTTTCGAAGATTTATCCCATTTTTATCCTTTTTTCGTGAAATAGCCACTATCCCCCACCACTCCTCATTCATATTCATATTTCCTTCACAGGCTATATCGTGGTAATATCCTCCACAAGACCAGTCTCCTTTCTTATCGTGTCTCCACCAAGTCTTGGGATTAAAAATATCACTTTTCCACCACTCATCTGTCCACTCAAATACAATCCCTCCGACAACATTTCCCTTTCCGGTGCCTCCTGCAAGATTCCTTTCTATCTCTCGCCATAGACACCTTATGTATTCAGCTTGTATCTCATCATTTTCTTCTTTTTTCAAAGAATCAAAGGCGTCAGCCCCAAATTCCATTACAAAAAAAGGACGATCCGGGAAGGCATTCGCCACATCACGCCAAACATGACCAAAACTCTTCCCTGTAAATAAATTTAGCCCTAATAAATCGATGTTTTTACAAACTTTGCCTGCTACATCCAAGCCCCTAGTGCCACCATTCCCCAATGCCACTACACGTGATGGATCTATCTTTTTTATTTCCTTTGCCAAGTAATCAACAAACGAATAGTAGATTTCTGCCTGTCTCCTCCTGCGTTCCGCTGGATCCCTAATCTTCAAAAGGTCTTGTGTAATCCAAGGATTGACATTCTCTGGCCCAAATGAATAATTATTTTCATTCCCTAAAACCCACATAATAATCCCGGGACTATCCTTTAGTGCCCTAACCATGTTTAACACCGATGATTTCACATATTCTCTAAAGGCTGGATCACCATAGTTTGGATTGTCCCAGAATCCAAGCCAATGCCCCATTATTGTGTATATTCCATATTTCTTGTATAAAATATCGATAAAACGCTTGGTTGCCTCTATGTCTTTCCCTGGTTGATAAAACCGAACGACATTTATTCCCAATTCGTTAAGCAGAGGGCCATCTATCTTCAATATCTCCGGGTGAGAAAAAATATCATAGTCCCAATTTTTCCCTACAGGTATCGGCTGATATACTACGCCTTTTATAATAAAAGGTTGGCCGTAAACATAAAGGACACATCCCCGTGGAGTATCTTTTATATAACTTATTTTTTTCTGTGCGGATTTAGCCCAAGAAAAAAAATGTGAAAACGCTAACAAAAAAGCCAGGAGGGCAATTGCCCTCCTGGTAAATCCAAAACCCAACACCTTAATTCCTAACTTACTCTTCATAAACAATGTCATCTAAGTAAAAGGTACACCCCTCTGGATTCACATCTGCATTGGTTACCCAACAAAATCCACCGATGATGTAAGACATATCTTTTCCACTTAGATCAATGGTGTATTTCTTCCACTCTTTGGTTAGAACTATTGGCCCTATTTCGGCACTATCAGAATCCGAATAGGTTCCCTGAACACCTCCAACCTTAAAGGCCTCTATCCTCTCTCCACCTTTCGCGCCTCTCGCCCAAAAGGTAAGTTTTTTGGCCTTGCTCAAATCGTATCCAGCGTCAATCTGCCCCCAGTTGTTTGCCGGCTCAAGCCAATAGACCCCAGCCCATCTCGCACCACGAGAACCCTGGGCAGTATAGGTAAACTTAATACAGGTATCACCACTATGAGGGTCTTCCTCACTGGCATCATTCATCTTTATATCGGTATAATCTCCCATAAATCCAGATGGAACAAAGTGGTTCTCAATCGAACGTTTGTCAATATAAACTGCAAATGGCATAGCCTCCGGACCCTTAACCTCTGCCTTGAGATTGGGATCGTACTCATAACGGATGTCATCTAAATAGAATGTGGCCCCATCAGGGTTCTGCCCTGCCTGCAATATGAAGGCAAAACCACCACTTACGTAAGACAAATCTTTTCCTACCAAATTAATCTCATACTGCCGCCACTCATCAGTCAATTGTATTGGACCAATAGAGACCTCTGTAGAATCAGGATACGGTCCCTTGATGCCCCCAACGATGAACTTGGCAATAATCTCATCCCCATACTCTCCTTTTGCCCAAAAAGTAATCTTATTCATCGAAGAAAGGTTGAAACCACCCTGCTTTGTTCCCCAATTGTTAGGAGGATTTTGCCAATATACTCCAGCCCAACCTTGTCCTTGTGACTTATCTGCAGTATAAATTACCTGGATACAGGTCTTCCCCGAATGAACATCTTCACTATAGGCGTCATTCATTCTAATGTCCCCATAATCACCCATATACCCCGAAGGCACATAATGATTGCCAGGGACACCTTTATCGGTATAAATATTGAACGTCTTCCCTTCGGGTATCTTTATCCCTTGAACCTTACCCGCATAAGAAACCCCTGCTATAAGAAACAAAATCAAGGACAAACCAAATACCCTCCGCATATCCAACCTCCTTTTTCTTTCATTTGGCCCAACCCATCACTCAAAATTGACACTTATATTCTATATTTTAATGCATTGTTCTAATCAAGTCAAAGCATAATTAAAAATTTTTAAAATTAGTCTCGCCAAACCTTGCGCAGGTAGTAGAATACCCGACGAGGTTCGCGTTTAAACGGACTATCTTTACCGTCTCCTTGGCCAAACAAACCTAACCACTCTTCATACATAAAACCGTCAATAAACGGACCTGGCCAACGTGATTCAGTATTGTGAACAAATGGCTCATATCCCTTCCACCATTCATCTAAGTATTCGAATGCAAAACCACCAATAGCATTTCCAAAACCATCCCATCCAGCAGAATTGAACAATATATCCTCCCAGCATCCTAAATAATACAACGCCTGTGCCTTTTCAATTTCCTCCCGGGACATCCCTTTTGCATAAGCAGGACAACCATATTCTGTAATCATAACAACTTTGTCCGGTGCAAGACGATGAGCAACCTCCCAAATATCCCCAAAACCACTGTTGCCCCTATAACTATTAAGACCATATATATCGATGTCTGGACAATACTTGGCAAACTTATCGAAAAATAACATATCACCATTACATATTGCTACTGGACGGGTAGGATCTAATTTCTTTATCATCTTAGCAACCTCATTAGCAAATTTATAATAAGCATCAGGATTTGTTTTCGCATTGTTTGCTACACCGTAGTTGTTCTCATTCCCTAACAACCAAAATATAACATATGGCTCGTCCTTAAACTCCTCTACCATCCTCTTCACGCTCTCCATCATGTTTTTCCTATGGACAGGATTGGTATAATCTGTCCCTTCTGTCCACTCAGCACCACTTCCAATCGTGTACATCCCCAAAAAGTCCCCCATAACTACTCTTATGCCAAAGCGCTTATATAAGTCCCTTAAAAGTTTCTTGTTCACTTTATCTGGATGATGATATATGCGGAGGGTATTTACCCCCATTGCCTTCATTATTGCAAAATCTCCTACCGGACCTTCATTTGCATCTTGTTTATTATTATGGTTCCAATCAATCCAGGCATCGTAAGGCCCATCTATAAGACCATTTTTATTATAGTCGTAGTACATCCAATTCCGCATCGTCCCATCATCAGGACTCTGCCCAATCTTAGTAGGCGAATAGGTAACCCCTTTGATAATATATGGCCTGTCATCAACTATTAGTTGCCAATGCCCATTGGCATACTTTATTAGTTTGGTTTTCTTCCCACCTAATTCTTTCACTATCTTTACGCCTCTTAAAGATACCTTCTTTGGGAGGGCGTCTTCAGATTTTTTTACCCGAACAATCTTGCCAGGATTTACTATTACTTCGTCATTGCGAATATCATTGTCTTGGCCGTTTATAATAGATATCGAGGCATCAACTAACTTCATTTTCAATTCAGGATATCGACGTAGCAAAAACTTTACGCGATATAGAGAGGTTGGGCCAATATACCATGGGGTATGCCAATACGTCCAACCATAGGTACCAGGGAAATGCACAACTATCGCATAATAGGCTTTTACTGCATGCCCAATAAGGCCTGCTCGTTCCAAAATATTTGCTATATAAAACTGCCGAACCCCCGGTGGCTCAGGCGCTGAACACCACTTAAAAAAGTTCGCCAACAAATCTGAACCATACAAAAAATTCCAGTGCGATCCTCTAAGTAGCCCTTTTTTACGATATTCTTGATACTTAGGATCCCAACGAAAACTGGTCGTGTTAGGGAAGATTCCTTCCCCCACTGCCTTAGAAAGCCCTTCTTGGTCTTTTATCACATACTTATAATTCTTAGTCCCAACTCCAACAAAGGTTCCATATTTCCCGTAATCCACAACCTCTTCTGTGCCATAATCATAAAGACTAAACTTTGGAGTAGGAAGAGGTTCGGTATAAGGGATAATTTTTTTCTCTCTTTGACATCCTGACAAAAGCAAAACAACTATTAATGCTAATAAGAAATTCTTACTCTTTTTCATTACAACCATCTCTTTCTAATTTTTCAATCTTTGCCTTGGCCTCTTCAGCAATCTTCCAATACCATCCCCTTGGGTCCCAATTCTGAGAAAGGGGAAACTCCTTTATTGCCTTTCTGTAAAACTCAATCGCCTTCTCACACTGGCCTTGCTTTTCATAAGACTCAGCAATGACATAAAGGGCTGATCCACAAGCATTTAATTCAGCATAATCTTTTTCCTTCCCCGCTTTTGGGAACTGGCCTGACAAAGATTTCTGCTGAGCCACAGCCTTCTCTCTAAACCGTTCAAGCACTTTTTCACTTACTTGAATCGCTGTATTAAATGCACCTGCCCCTAATGCCCCCCATGCCTTTAAAATAAGTTTGCTTGCTGGAAGGGTTCTCAATTCTTCTTCTGAGACCTCAAACTTTACCTCTTGCTTTTCTGCCTCTTCATGAATAAGATTTTGATTCGAAAAGTCTGGCGCACCTTTCCACGCAGGAGCAATAGATATTCGGTTAAACCTGTCTCCTCCTCTATCAGAAGAGCACGACGAGAGAAAAATTGATAAAAATACCAGTAGATATACCATTTCTTCTCCTATATTATTGCCCTGTCAAGGCCCCAGCAGTGATTCCTTTTATTATATGTCTCTGCATCAATAAGTAAACAAGAATAACCGGTATAACGGTAATTGTCATGCCTGCCATCAAAAGTGGATAATCTATTAAATGTACCCCCTGAAAGACCATCAACCCCCTGGTCAAGGGCATCTTTGATTTATCCTGCAACACCAATAAGGCCAAAAGGTATTCGTTCCAAACCATTAGGGTATTAAAGATTATTACCACTGCCAAGGCAGGTCTTGCCAATGGCATAACAACATGCCACCATATCCCTAAACGCGAACACCCATCAATCCTGGCAGCATCCTCCAGATCCCTAGGAAGTTTATCAAAGAACGTCCGCAGAAGAAAGATAGCAAAGGCTAACCCTGCATTTATTTGGGGTAAAATATATCCTATTCGTGTATTAATTAAGCCAAGCATCTTCAAAAGTACGAATAAAGCAATAAATGCACCCGGGATGGGAATCATCATGCTGGCTATCAACAAGAGATACAAGAAATTCTTGAACGGGAATTCCAATCGAGAAAAGGCATAAGCCGCCCAAGAAGAAAACAATACAATGAAAAAAACTACGGTTACTGTATACAAGACACTATTCAAAAAATAAGTTCCAAACCCACCTTTTGTCCAAGCATAATAAAAATTTTCCCAATGGGGATGGGCAGGCCAAAGGCTAAAATCACTAAAGATAGTGGAACGGGTCTTTAACGCTGATACAAACATCCACCATAATGGAAACAGGCAGGAAATAGCAACAGTAGTTAATACAATATAAGCAAAACTCAATTTTGCATATCTGCGCACTCTATAAAACAAGTTTTCTCTCAGCAACCTACCTTTACTCCTGCTTTAATCTTTTCGACACCCACAACTGAAACAAGGAAACAAATAAGAGAATGGCACCAAAAACCAATCCCTGAGCGCAGGCATAACCAAACCGCCCTGCCCCTTGCATAGAGGCCAAGATCCTTGTCACAGGGACCTCTGTATGATACCCCGGGCCACCATTTGTAGTAGCCGCTATGATATCATAAATCTGCATACTTCCCAGAATCGTTAGGATAGAGACTAAAACAAAAACTGGTATCATCAACGGAACGGTTATGTATATAAATCTTTGCAGAGCATTCGCTCCATCTACTCTCGCCGCCTCATAGATTTGTTGTGGGATATTTTGAAGACCGGCTAAAAGAATAACAAACCCCCAACCAAAGCCCCTCCACATATGAACTATTGCCACTGCATTCAGGGCTGTATGGGGATTCCCTAACCAATCCCGAGTCAAATGCTCTAATCCCAATTTTATCAATGTCATATTTAAAATCCCATCTGGATATCTAAATATCCACTTCCAAATCAAACCTATTACTATCCCAGAAAGCACCGGCGGAAGATAAAATATAACTCGATATACATGCCCTCCTCTAATGTTTTGGGCACAGAGTAAAGCAAGGATAAGAGCAACGCCATTCTGAATCGTTAAGGCCAAAAAGGTTATCCAGGCAGCATTTAGAACCGAGGCCCACCATACCCTATCATGTAAAACCTCAATAAAATTTTGTAGGCCTACAAATTTGACCTCAGGAGAAATTCCATCCCAAGACATTACCGATAATTGGAAGACCTTAAAAAATGGGTATACACCAAACACCAAAAAGATTAGTAATGCAGGCAGTATAAACAAATAATTTGTTAGGGTATAGACCCTGCGTGTTCTCATAATAAACCTCATCGAGGGTGTTTCTTCATCTCTCTTTCTTTGACCTTTTGAATATCTTCTGCAACCTCCCTTGCGGACTTTTCTCCAGTGATTATTGCCTGAATCCCTTTAGTAAAGGCCTCTACGACCAAAGGATATTCTTGCACAGGGAAATTACGCGGATGGTATACATACTTCATCCCTGATAGAAATCCTTTCACTTCCTCGGGGACTGCCTCCATACACCCTTTTATTGCTGGTATACTAAAGGTCTCTTTGGCATATGTTATCTCTTGCTCTTTCTCTGTCAACCATTCCAAAAACTTCACTGCCAATTCTTTCTTGGGAGATTTTGCATTTACAGCAAACCAGGTTCCAGCCCCACCCCATATGCCACGTGGATTGGCATTGGATACTTTCGGTGGAAGCATTATTCCAACCTGTATATTCTCATTAGAATTTTTATAAACATTTATGGCCCAAGACCCATTGAAGGCAAAACCGACTTTTCCATAAGCAAAATCTACTTCAGCGTCCTTGTTAGATTTAATTACAATCCCAGGGACAAATACTCCCTCTTTCGCCATTCTTTCAATAAGTGAAAAGACTCTTATCCAATCTGGGTCTGTATAAGGGACTTCGCCTTTATAGGTTGCTATCATCTTCTCTTCTCCCATTATATTCCATGCAAAATTTGAAGCAAAACACTCAACGATCCAAGGCTCCCCAAAACCACTTACTAAACCGCCGTAGCCTGCCTTCTCAATCTTCTTGACTGCATTGATAAATTCATCTATGGTCTGGGGTGGATGATTTGGATCCAATCCAGCCTTCCTAAATATATCTTTATTATAAAGATACTGGATGTTTATTACATCAATCGGCACCCCATATACTCCAGGATCTATACCAAACTGATTTCCCGCCACAAAACTCACTGTTTTAAGGGCATTCTCAAAGAATCTATTTTTCCATTCGCCACCGTTTGCATCCATATACGAATCTAACTTCAACACAAAACCTGCTTTTACGAAATTCGCGAAATCTCTTTTGCTGTTAAGAATACTGTAAATATCTGGAAGGGTATTGGTCTGAGCCGAGGCCATTATCTTTTGAATATAAGTCTCAGGTGGAGGGAAACATTCTGTCTTTACATATATTCCTGTCTTTTCATAAAACTCCTTGGCAAAGGTTTCTAACAATTCTTCTTTATCGCTCAACCAATGCCACATCACTATAGTTTTTTCTGAAGCAGATGAACTATTATTGTTGTTTAAACCACACCCTGCCAACAGGACTAAAAATAATCCAAGAAATATCCCCCAAACTCTGTTCATCATCAACTCCTTGTTATGGAATTTTCAGTAATGCTTAAAGGTAGAAAATACTTTACCACATTCCATTAAAGACTGTCAACGATGTCGAATTTTTCCAAAGCCATTATTAAAGGGACATCCTCTCTTCATTGTGAAGATAAATTATTCACTTGAGACCTCAGAACGTTCCTTGGGGGGAAGATAGGTCTTTAGTTTTTCTTCAACGACTCTGGGATTATCGCCCGATTGAATAGCCAATATCCCAGCCATAATGATATCCATCTGTAATTTTTCTTCTTGGGCACGATATTTTAATTTGGCAGCAATCGGGAGAAAGATAAGATTTGCCAAAACTGCCCCATAGAAGGTAGTAATTAAGGCAACTGCCATACTTCCCCCTATGCTGGATGGATCCTGCAGGTTTTTCAACATCTGCACCAACCCAATAAGTGTTCCTATCATCCCAAAGGATGGGGCATAACTGGCCATCGTAGAAAACATCCCCGCACCCATCTGATGCCGCTCCTCCATCTTCTCTACTTCGGTAGTCAAGACTGCCTCTATCACCTCCGGTGGATTTCCATCTATAGCCAACTGCAATCCCTTTTTAAAAAAGGGATCTTCTATACTCTGCGATGCCTCTTCTAATGCAAGGATTCCATCTCTTCTGGCTCGGGTAGCAAAATCAATAAGGGTCTTAACCACATCTGTATTCTTAGGAAGGGAGAAAAACATTGTCTTCATTAAGATCTGTGAGATTCCCAACACCCGTTCAAGTGGATAACTAATCAAAGTAGCGGCAATTGTCCCACCAACCACAATCAACATTGAAGGCACATCTATAAAGGCTGGGATGGAGGACCCCATCGCCGCCAAGATAAGAATAAACCCTAAGGCTAACCCTGCTGGTGTAGATATGTCCATATTACAAAAGCCCCTTTACCCCTGCCATAATAAGGTGTTTATTAGCCTCTTATAAGTTATCACCTTCTCAACTACATCTTCAACTCTTTCTTTTACCATTAACTTTTCTCCATTGATGAAAGAGATGATTGTATCAGGCAGCGATTCTATTGTCTTTATATATTCCGCATTTACTACTATCTTTTTGCCATTGAGTAAAGTCAACAATATCATCTTCACCCTCATCCAGCACTAATTTTTATTATCTTTTCAGGTTAACCAATTCCTGTAACAACTCATCTGAAGTGCTTATAATGCGCGAACTGGCCTGGAATCCTCTTTGGGTAATTATCATATCAGTAAACTCCCTTGCCAGATCAACATTCGACATCTCCAAGACTCCATTATTAATGGTACCTCTACCACCAGTACCTGGCTCCCCAACCTGGGCAACACCTGAGGTCATAGACTGTTTATAAAGATTATCACCTTCCTTGAGCAAACCTCCCGGATTACTGAATGTTGCTAAAGCGATCTTCCCTAACAGATCTGTCAACCCATTAGAATAGATGCCTGTGATATCTCCCGATGCGCCTATGGAAAACTTCTCCAATATACCCATAGGATACCCATCCTGCTGACGCAAACTAATAGCCGAATCCCCTGAAAACTGGGTAAACATCGTCATATCGGGATTAATTAGAAGGGGACTATTAGCTCCATTATTTAAATCTATAGATAATGCCCCTGTAGAAGTATTATATGAACCGTTTGTCAAGAATTCTATGGTTTGCATCCCATTAGATATATTCCTACCCCCAAGGCAATCGTCCTCACAGTCCGCATTCCACTTCCACGTATTAGGAGCAATACGGGTAAATATCATCGTAACTCGATGCTCTACTCCCAATGAATCATAGACTGTCATAGACAATGTAGCGCTTTCACCGGTCGCATGTTGTACAATCGAATAACTATTCACTGCATTGAAATAACTCCTCTGAACCGTACCAGCGGCATTGGTCGCAGTTATACTGATGTTGGAAAATTCATTCCCCGAACCTATATCCCCAGAAATATTTATCCTCCCTAAATCATCAATGGTCACGCCATCGGCCTCTGAGGTTATCCCATATACATCCTCTATATACTCAGCAAACTCTCCCAAGGTAGAAAAGTCCTGACCCACAACACCAGAGAGCGTAGTCAATGCAATGCCCCCTTTAAAGGCAGAAATGTAAACCACATCCCCTGAAGATAATGCCAAACTATTACCCTGGGCGGTCGTCAAGGAAAACAAACTGTCTGAACTGGTCGCAGCACGTTCCATATTCGCACTGGCATCTGCAGCCCCTGCAGCAATAGTGGGTCCTAAATCGTCAAAGACATTATTGAAAACCGTATTTCC
>Ga0256842_1000910_pt1 | contig 25447 bp, 25 predicted proteins | sample 4559240metaG_FD_185973 | JGI IMG/M metagenome (GOLD analysis project Ga0256842, IMG submission 185973) | Hydrothermal vent microbial communities from Guaymas Basin, Mexico - 4559-240 | ecosystem: Environmental > Aquatic > Marine > Hydrothermal vents | place: Mexico: Guaymas Basin | collected... | reverse complement strand
CTTCCGTTCCCATTACCGTAGCCTTTACAGGGCCTGCCTTTAAAAGGCGGCTATAATGGTTTGTTTCCCTGCCCCTTATGGGGCAGGGTAGTTTTTATTTCTTGTTGGTGCCGCAGACAAATAACAGTATATATTCACACTATTACAATCCAAAGGGACTGCATAGTGTGTAAGCCATTTTAGTTCGGAGAATGGCTATTGGGAAGTACAGAAGAAAGGTTAAAGGAGTGAGACAACAAGTTAAGGAAGACTAGAGCAGCTTAGCTTGGGCAATTTAATAAAATTAAACCACCTACGGATGGTTTATCCAATCTTGCTGAATTAAGGTCCTGCTTTTATGTAGCTTTTAAATATTGCCATACTTATTAAAAACAGTCCTGCTAAGACTACCGTTCCTTCAAATGGGGAAAGGATGTGATATTTTCTTCCATAAGAGGTTATCGTCCAAAAGCTGTTTGGCTTGATGAAGGAAAGGATAAAGGTGTATTTTCCTTGAATCTTTTGGAAGACAAGGAACTTATTAAGAGGTGGATGGTAGGGAATAAGATGTTTGGTAAAAATGCCTAGGAAGAATCCAACAAAGAGAATAATGGCTGTTAAATAAACAAATTTTCTTGGTTTGGAAGTGAAATGGCTGGGCGAATGTGCGTTATAAAAGGTTGAAAAGAAGACTATACCTAAAAAGGCGCCAATGAAGTTTAAGATAAAGTCGTTAAAATCAAGATATTTGGTAAATTGCGGATGCCAGATATAGTTGATTGTTTCGTCAAGGATACCGGCATAGGCAGTTATCCACAAGGCGGCAAAATCGTCCTTCAGTATACATCTGATGATTATGGCTAGGATGGCATATTGAAAAAAATGGATGCGCTCAATGTTTGTGCAAATTAAAATCTTATTGGCGAAAATGGCCATACCAAGACCGATGCCCCACAGGACAAGGATGCTTTTCCACTTCTCTTTTGGTTGTTTTAAGGAAGAAAATAAGCTAAAAAGAGCAATTAAGCCAATGGCAAGCGATATGGATATATAATGGTCATAAGCTTCCATCCTGGTGCGTCCAAAATGGTTAAATATTTTTGTATAGATGTTAGAAATCCACTGGTGGCCTAGGCTATTTGAAAGAAAATAAATAAGGGCAAAAAGACATGTCAACTTGGGGTGTTTTTTTAAAAAGGCTATCATACTTTGTTCTGATATGTCTATTTCTTTTTCCTGTCAAGGCTAGAGCAAACTATTGCTCAGAGAAAAGGCTGCAGGAAGTCTTGCGCTTAAGCGGCCAGAACAAGGGGGTATTGGAGCAATTTTTGTCCTTTTATAAAAGTCCTTCAAAGAAAGAAGCTGCTTGTTTTTTGGTTGCTGGTCTTCCTTTATCCGATGCCTTAACCGTAACCAAAGAAGGGCTTTCTGAGCATTTGGATTATGCCTTTTTGGCCAGAAAGCGTATGCCTTGGGGCAAAAAAGTTCCTTGGCAGATCTTTCTTCGGTATGTTTTACCCCACCGCGTAAGCCAAGAGCCATGTGAAAGATGGCGTAAGCGCTTTTTTGAGAAGTTAGCTCCATTAGTTAAAATTTTTTCTATGAAACAGGCAACATTATTTATCACTAAGTGGTGTTACCAGAAGGCTATTTATCGCCCTTCTGCCCCTTGGGATCTAGGTCCGTTGGATATCGTTAAATTAGGATGGGGTAGGTGTGAGGAAAAGGCCATTCTTTTAATAGATGCCTTGCGAAGTGTGTGTATTCCGGCAAGATTGGCCTTTGTCCCTGCCTGGCAACACACCAACGGAAACCACGCCTGGGTGGAAGTATGGATTGGCGGGAAATGGCATATCATAGATGCAGCTAACCCCCAATTGTCTTTAGATAATCCTTGGTTTAAACCATATTTTAACTTAATGCCGATTGTGTTAATCCCTGTGTATGGCAAGAAACAAGGTCAAGTCATTATACCTCAATTGTATATAAATAACATTAAAACATACAACCATTATACCAGTAAGCTGGTAATACAGCTCAGGGATAAAAATGGTAAGCCATTAAGTCACAAAAAGGTTTATCTTTCTGTTTATAATCTTGCTTCTTTAAGGCCAATTGTCTGTTTAAAGACAAATGCCCAGGGCATGGCCACTATTAGGGTAGGGCAGGGGACCTATCTTCTTTCAGCCCAAAATAGAGATAAATGGGGGTTAAAATTAGTCTCATGCCTTCATGGTCTCCCTCAAAAGATAGTGTTGACCTTAACAGATAAACCCCTAAAAAGGCAGACATTTCTTTTTCGTTATCCTTTAGTGAGGACTAACGGCCAGCAAAATGAATTTTTTGAAGAACAAAGAAGGTTAGATAAACAGCGAGAGAAAAGAATAGAAAGGCGGAAAAGCTTGATTTTAAAAGCTTTAAAGAAATTAGGTTTGGGAAATAACCACTTACTTTTAGTAAAATTGCTTGCCGCTGGTGATGATGCATTTTTATTTGTGAACATATTGAAAAAGGCTGATGCTGACAAAAGACAATGGTTTATCCAAGATATTTGTCAAATGTCTGAGAAAGATATTGTCAGATGCGATCCAAATAAATTATATAAAAATGTCATTTTGGCCTTAGAAATGAGAAAAAAAAGGATATTGCAAGGCTTAAATTATCCTGACGAAGTTTTCTTAAGTTATGTTTTAAACCCCAGAATATATCTTGAGCCTTGGTCTAACTGGCGCTTAGAGATAAAGGTATTGTTAAACAAGTCCTTTAAAGACATTCCTCTGAGGTTGTTGCTTAACAAGGTAAGCAGGATTTTACATGGCCTCAGAAAGATAAAAAGGAGAGATTTTGGTCCATTGCTGTCTCCGGTTATAGTTTTAAGAAACCGCATAATTACTTCTGATACCGAGGCCCTTATTACAGCGGTTGCTATTTTAAGGACATTTGGCATTGCCGCCCGCTATCAACCTTCTTTTGGTTATGTAGAGGTTAATTTGGGGAAGGGCTGGGAGGTGTTGAAAGGTCCGTTTACTCACTTTGATAAAATGGTTTCTTTGAGGCTGGATTGGCGACAGATTGAGGGAAAGTGTCCAACAATGCCCCTGGTTTATGGTAAAGATTTTAGTTTGGCCGCATTTAAAAACGGCCATTTCACATCCTTTAGGTATATTTCAGGTAAATGGGACTTAAAACAGTGTTATTGGGAAATAAAAGACATTCCTTTTGATAAATACTTTCTTATTTACGGAAAGCGTTTTAGTGTCAACAAGGCAAAGGTAATTGTTTATCCGATTGTTATTAAGCCCAAAAATTATCCTTTAAGTTCAAAATGAGCTTAGCCTTCTTAAATTTATACAAATTCGTAAGACCAAAAATAAGCTATTCCTTTATTCTGTAAAAGCTCTTCTATTTGAGGAGGGAAATCATGGGCTACGAAAAGTAAAAATACCTCTTCCTCGTTTTCCTGCTTTGCTATCCGCATAGCATATTTTTCAAAACGCCCTATTTCCTTCTTAGAGGGTCTTACTTTACATTCTCCTAAGATGAGAAAACGTTTACCATTTTTCCTGGCATGGCCATAGATATTTACCTGAATTGCTTTCTGTCCTAGGTTAATATAGCGTCTAACAAGCCGCCCTTCTACTTTAAGGCTATATCTTTCGGCCAAAAGCTTAGGTAAATTTCTATAAGCACTATTTTCTAAACCATAACCCACAGAGTTAGAAATTCCCTCTAAACGATCTTCAAAGACATCCATGCGTTTAACAAGCTTAGTAATTTCCTCTTCTGTCCGTTTTTGGGCCTCTGCCAATTCTTCTACAGTTTTTTCTAATCGTGTAAGCCTTTCCTCACTTTTAGCCTGAGCGACAGTTAATTCTTCTACTGCCTTTTCTAAGCGTGTAAGCCTTTCTTCACTTTTAGCCTGAGCAGCAGTTAGTTCTTCTACTGCCTTTTCTAAGCGTGTAAGCCTTTCTTCACTTTTAGCCTGAGCAGCAGTTAGTTCTTCTACTGCCTTTTCTAAGCGTGCAAGTCTTTCTTCACTTTTAGCCTGAGCAGCAGTTAGTTCTTCTACTGCCTTTTCTAAGCGTGTAAGCCTTTCTTCACTTTTAGCCTGAGCAGCAGTTAGTTCTTCTACTGCCTTTTCTAAGCGTGTAAGCCTTTCTTCACTTTTAGCCTGAGCAGCTACTAGTTTTTTTACTTGTATTTCCGTTTGTTTTTGGGCTACCGCTAGTTCCTTGACCGTCTCTCCTAAATTACGAACTATCTTTTGAAGCTCATTAAATTCTTTTTTGGTGACAGATTCTTCCCGCTGACGTTCTAACTCCTCAAACATAGAAAGGAGAATGTGCCGAAGCTGGGGGTCTACATTGTCTAGCTCTCTGATAAAGGCTACGCTTATAGGCATAAACATATTATATCAACCTGCTTTTCAAAAAGCAACTGATATTGAGGCTGTTTGAAAAATATAATTAACCGCATAATTCTATGTAATTTGTGTAGACTTTTTTCTTCCAAAGCCCAATCATAATGATACCGCCTCCGCTCGCTTAGCGGTCAAGGGCAAGCCCACAGGGCACAGCCTTATGCCTTTGGCGCAGGTCGGAGCGAGCAAAGCGAGTGTAGACCCTTGACCACTTAACGAGGTCTTGGCGTATAATTTACTTTAAGTAAGGAAGAAGGGAAATTCATCAATGTTTGCGGAATACTATAAATCAATCGCGGATTTTGGGAAAAACTCATTACTTTTCCCTTACCTGCTATGCGGTAGAACACTGATTACAAAAAGTATCTAAATAACTTGCTCCCAGGCCAAACTGTGGTAAAAGCCTAATATGGCTATAAAAGTCATGCACATTTCAAAATTCTACTATCCAGAAGAGGGTGGAATAGAATATTTTGTTAAAGACCTTGCAGAAGCCCTGCTGTATTTTGGCGTTAAACCCTGCATTCTGGCCCATCAAAGGCAGCCTGGTATTTTGCCTAAAAAAGACATAATAAATGACATTCAAGTAATAAGGGTGCCTATTGTCGCAAATATAAGCTATGCTCCTGTTTGCCCGGCGTTTGTCTATTTTTTTAAAAGGACCCTTAACGAATTTAAACCAGATGTTTTACACATCCATTTGCCCAACCTATCTCCTCTGTTGCTTCCTTCCTTAAGCGATAAATTGCCCATCATTATCCATTGGCACGCCGATGTGGTTGCCTCAGAGTATGATAGAAGGCTTAAGTTTCTTTATAGATTCTATCGTCCTTTAGAAAAAAGGCTTTTACAGAGAGCCACGCGAATTATCGTTACCTCCCATGCCTATCTAGAAACAAGTGGCCCCTTAAGGGCGTTTCGGTCCAAATGCGTAACTGTCCCCTTGGGTATTAATCCAGAACGTCTTAAGCCATCTATACCTGGAAGCGTTCAGGCATTTGATTGGTCTCAAAAAATTATCCTCTCTGTCGGAAGACTTACTTATTATAAAGGCTATGAATATTTAATACGGGCGATGAAATATGTAGAAGGGGCAAAGCTAATAATCGTAGGGGAGGGGAGTAAAAGGGAAGGGCTTAACTCCCTTATCAAAAAACAAGGTTTGACAGACAAGGTAATCCTCACAGGCTATCTCCCAGATCTCCAAAAGGCCTATTTACTACAAAACTGCTATCTTTTTTGCTTGCCTTCTATAGAACGCACCGAGGCATTTGGGCTCTCTCTGCTTGAGGCCATGTATTTTGGGAAGCCTCTTGTTACGACAAATGTAAAAGGTTCTGGGATGAACTTTGTAAATATCCATCAAAAAACAGGACTAGTTGTGCCTCCTAAGGACGAGAAGGCATTGGCTAGGGCTATCAACTTTTTATTGCAACATGAAAACCTGGCTCAAAAATATGGACAAAATGCAAGAAACATGTTTGAAAAACAATTTCATATTGTTAAAATAGCCAAGCAGATAATCAAGTTATACAAGACTCTTTTATGAAAACGCTTATTATCATCCCCGCAAGAAATGAAGCAAGGACCATAGAAAAGGTCATAAAAGACCTAAAAAGGGAAGGGTGGTGTGATATTGTAGTGGTAGATGATGATAGTGAGGATAATACTGCTTTATTGGCGAAACGCACAGGGGCCGTAGTGATTTCTCATCCTATTTGTCTAGGGGCATGGGGGGCTATTCAGACAGGAATGCGTTATGCGTTAAAAAGAGATTATGATATTATTGTAACCGTGGATGCAGACGATCAACATGAAGCAAAATATGTGAAATATTTGGTCGGAGAAATCAAAAAAAACGGGGCAGATATAGTTATTGGTGCCTATCCAGAAAGGGCACATTGGGCAAAAAAGTTTTTGTGGTATATCTTAAAATGGATTTCTGGTTTGGAATTTTCAGATATTACAAGCGGTTTTAGGGCATATAGGGTAGGGGTTATAGATAGACTTTTAGATGATCAGGGATTAATTTTAGAATACCAAGATGTCGGCGTGCTTCTTATCTGTAAAAAAAACAGGCTAAAAATAAAAGAGATCCCTGTAAAAATGCAAAATAGGCGTTATGGTAACTCCCGCGTCTTTTCAAATTATTGGACAATTGTTAAATATGCCCTTACTACTATCTTTCATGCTGGGGCGCATAGATGGTAAACTATGAATTCTTTACAACGATTACTGGCCTACTCATTGTCTTGATTCTTATTATCCTTACCCGACGAGCAAAGCTGCATACTTTACACCTTATTTGGTGGCTTGCTGTCATCATAGGCATTTCTGTTCTATCTATCTATCCAAAGATTGTGGATAAAATTGGATTGATATTGGGTATTGGTTATCCTCCCATCATTATTTGTATTCTAGGGCTAGGAGCTATCTTGGTAAAGCTTTTGACGATGGACATGTATATTACCAAAAATGAAATACGGTATAAAAAATTAGCCCAAAAGCTGGCCATATTAGAAAAAGAAATGGAAGATGTAAAAAAAGGCCAACATGGGCGTGAAAATTAAAATTTTAGATTTCTAGGTTTCACATTTTTGAAACATTTAACATAGAACGTTTAACTTTTAAAGTTAAGTATTATTCGCCTGTCACCTTATCTAATATACGGTGCATGGGTATTTTCTCTTTGATAATTCAAAAATCAAGACCTAACCTCCTAGTCAGGCTCCTGCTTTATTCAATTCCTTGCAAGTCCTTTACAACGATCACATCTGTAAATTTTTTAAAATCTTTTAAATTTTCTGTGTAAAGAATTGATATTCCATTCTCTAACATAGTAGCTATTATTACAACATCCCAAAAATTTACACCTTTTATGCCTTTCTTAGCAGAAAGGATGAGACTTTTTCTCAAAGTAAGCTCTGTGACAGGAAGGACAATGAATATAGCAGAAGATAACATTTGTTCAATTTCTTCCTTTGCTTCTTCTGGGGTCAATGGTGCTTCTATACCTCCAAAGATTCGCGTAAGAGAAACATAAAACTCACCCACAATTTGGGTTGAAATAAATCCCTGAAGTTCCTTTCTCTTGATTTTCTCTATTAGCCGAAGAGCCTTTTTATGATTTGCCCTTGTTGTATCAATTGAAGAAACAAGAACATTTGTATCCAAAAATATTTTACTCATAAAGGTCTTCTCTTGTAAATTCTCTTATCCCTAAAGCCCTTGGTCTTGGCCATTGTATAGTTTCCTTTTGAATCCCTATTGTCTCTTGGAGCGCTTTTCTAATCAATTCTGTAACCGTGATATTCTTTCTTTTTGCTTCCTCTACTAAAGCGATTTTCTCTCTTAGGGGAATTCGTATGGTAATAGTAACCTTCGGTTCTATTCCTTCGTTAATTTTTGCTCTTGTTTTCATTTTTTATCTCCTAAAATTGCACTTTTAGTATAATACAAATTTGCACAAAATCAAGTTTTGGGATTTAAAAAATGTGCATTATTCGCCTGTCCCCTTTTTTATTTATAAGATTTATAAGATATGAAATTTAAATGGGATTCATATAAAAAATCAAAAACTCCGTAAAAACTGGTGGTGTAGATTTTGAAGACGTAGTTGAAGCTATAGCTGCTGGTAAAATTCTGGACGTTTTAAGACACCATAATCAGAAAAAATATCCTGGACAAGTATCTTATTGTGGTAGAGATAAATAATTGTTTTGCCCCCCTAGGGGGCAGGACAAGCTGTTGTATACCGTGTTTTCAGCCTATTTTAACTTCCTTTCAACTCTTTTTACATCCGCTTCTACCATGATCTGCACAAGTTGTGGAAAAGTAGTCTTTGGCTTCCAGCCCAATTTTTCTTTTGCTTTAGAATAATCTCCTATAAGCAAGTCAACTTCAGCTGGTCTAAAAAACTTTGGTGAGACTTCTACTAATACCTTACCTGTCTTTTTGTCAATTCCTTTTTCGTTTAATCCTTCTCCCTTCCATTCTATATCTATATCCACTGCCTTAAACGCCAGTTCTACAAACTCTCTAACAGAATGTGTTTCTCCAGTTGCAATTACATAATCGTCAGGTTTATCCTGTTGCAACATAAGCCACATTGCCTCTACATACTCTGGGGCATAACCCCAGTCCCTTTTAGAAGACAGATTACCTAAAGTTATTTTGTCCTGAAGTCCATACTTAATTCGGGCAACGCCAGAGGTAATTTTCCTTGTGACAAACTCAAGTCCTCTTAACGGAGATTCATGATTAAACAAGATACCTGAACAGGTAAACATATTATAAGCCTCCCGATAATTCACAGTTGCCCAATGGGCCATAAGCTTTGATACTGCATAAGGGCTTCTAGGGTAAAAAGGGGTTTTTTCATCTTGAGGAATGGCCTGTGCCTTGCCAAACATTTCACTGGTAGATGCCTGATAGAATTTAGCCTCAGGCTTTAAAGTTCTCAATGCTTCTAGAATACGTAAGGCACCTATGGCATCTATTTCTGCCGTCATTATAGGTTGCTTAAACGAGGCAGCCACAAAACTTTGGGCGGCTAGGTTATAAACTTCATCGGGCTGAATTTCTTTTATAACGCTAAAAATATTTGTAAATTCTAATAAATCAAACAAAACTATCTTGACATCCCTTTCAATCCCAAGTTCGCGCAACCGCCAGAAGTCAAGATGAGCACTTCTCCTATAACCGCCATATACTTCATAACCCCTTTCTAACAATAACTTGGCTAAATAAGCCGCATCCTGCCCGGTAATTCCTGTGATTAAGGCTTTTTTAGACATTCTTCCCCTCCTTATTAAACAAAGCATACATCAATAAACCTGATTTTTATGTCCATTTAATTCCTCTAAAAATTTTATGATTTTGAATGTTTGCTTTATATTTTCCTACCACTTTAAACATCCCTATAAGAACTTCCTCTGTTAAAAAATGTGGCTTTAAACCAAGCTCAAGTAACCCTGTGTATTTAGAATTATAATAATGTTCTTCTGCTTCTTTGCGAGGATTTTCAATTTTAACCGCATACGCAACATTAAGGGTGCTAATAAGGTTATTTGTAATCGTAATAGCTGCTTTGTCCCGGTTGAGCATAGAATAAGGAACAGAGGGCTGCTCAGTGTAATGGATAACAGTGTCTGGTCTATATCTTTCAAAGATATATTTAAGAAATTGATAATCTGTTACATCACCGATATGAACATGAATTTTTTTGCCTGTAAGTGCTTCCCAAATCTTAGCCCTTTGAATAAGATTGGGATTAGGAATAAGCGGCTCACAATCTAGCTCTATACAAGCCATTCGCCTAAAATAATTATCAATCCCTATAACTTCATGTCCTCTTTTAGAAAAATACATGCACGTAGGCCAGCCAAGGTAACCATCAGCTCCAAGGGTAAGTGTACGCATAGTATGCTCCAGCTTTCATATATTCCTAAACTTTTTGGGTAGTGCTATCTTTCTTCTATCCACTCAATAAAGTCTTCTCTTTTTATCTCAATATCTCTAAAGATTTTTAAAAGTAACCCTCGGCCTATTAATTCACCCTTATGATAAGGCACTGTGGCTGTTCTTCCATCTTTGTGTCTGAAAAATATATGACTCCCTTTTTGTCTAACTTTGACAAATCCTTGTTTTTTCAAGAATTCAATAAGAATTTCAGGTTTTATAGGTTTTAACCGAGACATCTATAACTCCAATTCAAGTTGATGTAGACCTATAAACTGCTTTTGAATCGATGGCAATCCTTGCTCTTCTACACATAATTCAATAACTTCTTTTATACGCTTAAATAATTCTTCTAAACTTTTGGCCTGGGTATAACAACTCCTAAGTTCAGGCACTTCAGCTACATAAAAACCGTCTTCGTCTTTTTCTATCAATACCGTAAATTGATATTTCATTTTTTCCTCCTAACTATGACTTTTTCCTCTTTTATTTTTCTCCTGCACCTTCAGCGAGGTATATCCACTGGTTACTAGATATATTAAGGTGTATCTAAATTATCACATATCGGGTAACACAGGGACATCGACCCTGCTTAAAAGCGAACTACTACTTGCTATCCCTATCGGGACTCGCAGGATACTTTCTGAAAGTTTCTAAGCTTAGTCAAGTCTATGGGACAGCGTCCCTTCTAATATTCCCCACCCCACATCTCTGCAAGAGGTTCTTGCCGAGACGGTTGACTACTACCAACCAATCCCGACTTATTCAAATGAACTTCAAAGTGTGCAGGTATTGGTTTTGTTTTCTATACAATTTTTTGTTATCTTAAAACTTTTATCTGCAAAGGCTAATAATTCTTTATCCCCTTTGCTATCCCCATACGCGTATAATAAAAAATCATCCCTATTAGGGAAAATTTTTAATAATCTATTAATTTTTTCAATTCCATAACAATTTTTTGTAAAAAATTTTCCTGTTAATTTTTCATTTTTTACTTCTGGCACAGTTCCTATTACATAATCAATATGATTTTTATTAGCCCAAGGTTGTATCCAGTTTTCAATAGAAGCGCTTATTATAACCACTTTATCTCCTCGTCTTTTATGCCAATGTATTTTTTCTATAATTTGAACATTAAGAATTTGATTAATTCTGCTAGAATAACTTTCACATAATTTATTAAATTTTCCTATGTTATATTCTTTAAAAAAATACATAAAAAGTCTTTCCTTTACATAATAATTGGGTAATACACCAATTTTGTATAAGCTTAGCATAGGTGAAAATTTAAAAATGCCCTTTAAAAACTTCCTTAAACCAAAGGCAAAAACCAGAAAATCAATAAATGTATCTTTTTTAGTAATAGTTCCATCAAAATCAAAGGCTGCAATTACATATTTCTTTTTCTTCATAATGACATCTTTTTAAATATCTTTTCTGGTATCAGTTTTATTATTAACATGATATACTTCCACATCCATTTAGTGTAGACTATATCTTGCTTCTCCTTTACTGCTTTATATATATCCTCTGCCACTTCTTCAGGTTGAGCAGTTAAAGTTTTTGGCAAGTTCATCCCTTGGGTCATTTTCGTTTGCACAAAACCTGGTTTTACTGTGATTACATGAACGCCTGTTTTAAATAACCTATTTCGTAAACCTGACAAATAAGTCGTAAAAGCCGCCTTAGCACTGCCGTAAATATAATTGCTTTTTCTTCCTCTATCGCCAGCCACTGAACTGATACCAACAATAAATCCATATTTCCTTTTTTCAAAATCATTAGCAATAATATTAAAAATAGAAACACAACCAGTAAAATTGGTATCAATAATTTTTTTAGCTTCCTCAAAATCGCTTTGAGCTTTAATTTGATTTCCTAAATAACCGACAGCACAAACAACTCCCTTTGGCCTTGGATGGAGACTTTCATAAAATCTTTGGTGCGACAGATAATCTAAGGCATCAAAATATAAAGGTTTGACTTTGACTTTATATCTCACTTCAATATCTCTTGCTATCACTTCTAATTTTTCTATATCCCTGCTAGCCAAGTATAAATTATAACCTTCTTTAGCAAATCTATAGGCGGTTGCTTTAGCTATATCAGAATTTGCTCCTAAAATAAGTAAATAGTTTTCCATGTCTAAACTCCTAATCTTTGAGATTGTAAAGACCGAAACTTATTTTCAGGATCAACTTTGTATTTAATTGTTAAAAATTTTTCCAAATTAGAATAACCTTTATGGAACGTTTCCTCTTTCATTCTTGCGTCTTTTGTGAGATATATTCTGCCACCATAATCAATAACGATCTTGTCCAACTCCTCAAGCAACTCAAATACTCTTTGACATACTGGAAAGTCCAAGGCTAAAGTGTAACCTTCTAAAGGAAAAGAGATCAATCCTTCGTTTTCCTTTCCGAGTAATTTCAGTACGGCTAGAAAAGAACCAAACCCACTTTCTGCAATTTTAGATAAAATCACTTTCAATCCCTCTTTACTCGCCTCTTTAGGTATAACAAACTGATATTGTAAGAATCCCCTTTTCCCGTATATTTTATTCCAATCATGAATACTATCCAAAGGATAAAAAAAGCTGTCATAATCTACAATAGCTGTCTGTTTATTTGCTATATTATAATAAAATGCATTAAAAATTTTTATTGTGTATTCATTTAACACAAAACTGGGACAAAAACACGGGACGGTAAACTTTTTCTTTTTAGGAATTTCTAAGGGTTTCTTGCGTAATGTGGATGATAATTCATCTATCTTTGCATGCTCTCCAACAAACAAAACAGAACGCCCTAAATTATCACCTTTTTGTAAACAATCAATCCAAGCTACTGAATAAGTAACACCACTATATTCTTCAAATAAATCCAATATTTCATCTATATTATTTGCCTTTAAAGTTTTTTTTATAATATATGCTGTTTCTATTTTTTTCATTTTTATAGTAGCTCTTACTATAACCCCCGTAAGTCCCATGCCACCACATGTAGCCCAAAACAGGTCTTTATTTTTTTCTCTTGAACAAGAAACAATTTCTCCATTAGGCAATAAAAGATCTAGAGAGAGAATATGATTACAAAACGAGCCCTCTTTATGGTGGTTTTTCCCATGCACATCTGACGCAATTGCTCCCCCAACAGTAACAAATTTTGTTCCGGGCGTTACAGGTAAAAACCACCCTCTTGGAACAAATACATCAAGGATTTCCCTTAAACTGACCCCTGCTTCACAAGTAAGAACGCCATTTTTTTCGTCAAAATCTAGCATATGGTTTAATTTAGTCATGGATAAAACTTTATAATAAAGAGAAGAGTCTCCATAACAACGTCCCAAACCTCTGGGGATTAGACTTTTTACTTTAACCAGTAATTTAGCTATTCTAGAGGCAACTTCTTCCCCTATTACATCAGCTTCTATTACAGGATAATTCCCCCAGTTTGCAATTTTCATTTCCAACCTCCATACCTTAACTAAATACAAACTTTTTGTCTAATTGATATTTTATATAATATCCAATAGTAAGTCCTATTACCGCTCCTATATACTTGGCCACTGGTGCTTTAAACAAAAAATAAAAAGTTAACTCCACTCCCCAAAAAATCATAGTGGTAAACACACCCATAAAGGAATAAAGTACAAACTTGCGTGTATTGTCTAAGAAATTTTCTGTTTTATGGTAGAAAATGTAATTTTTATCTAAAAAATACTTAACAAGTAACCCTGCCAACGTGCCAACTGCCATAGCAAGGTATATATCAAATTGCCCTTTATATACTCTTAAAACAGCCCATTGGCACAATACATTGAAAATAATAGAAACGATGGCAAAAAGGGTATATTTTATTGCTATTCTCATCTGAACAGAATTATTCCCAAAATTAGGAGCTAACGTTCTATACATGTCTGTAAGGACCTTCTTTTAAAAGTGCCTCCGTTGGAAGGTTAAAATAAATACTATTTTCCCACTAAGCTAAAGGATCCTTCTGGCCAAAGTCGCCAGAGACAAAATAGTATCCAGAGTAAAACCGTTACGCCCAACGGTATATCTTTCAATAGAGCCTCCGTGGGTGATTCTCCTTTCCCCTGTGCTTCTACAATAAACCAGTAACGAAAAAGTCCAAAGATGACAAATGGCACTGAAAGTGCCAATTCGGGTCTAGAAGTAATGACAAATAGGCTGTAAAACACTAATGCTCCAGTAGCGGAAATTAAGGCGTAACTTTCAAGTAGTTTCAAGGTGTAGCTTTGAAGAACTTTGCGAGCATTATCTCCTTGAAGGCGAGTTTCTTGAAGTCTTTTGACTGAGCCCAGGAATAAGGCCAGACATAGAGTGGTAATCAGCATCCAGGAAGATATGGGAACAGAAATAGCCATTCCTCCAGCAAGGATGCGAAGTATAAATCCCGTGGCGATACAAAATATATCTAAAACAGGTATGTGTTTCAGTTTATAGCTGTAAAAAATATTCAAGATAAGGTAAATCAAGATAGGAAACATAAATTTTCGTGTAAAAGGGAAGAAGAGAAAGATACACAGAATAAGATACAAAAATAACAAAATAAATTTGGCTGTTTTAGGACTGACAGCTCCTGAGGCCAAAGGACGTGTTAAGCGCTTTACAGGATGCTTGCGATCCTTTTCTATATCTTTAAGGTCATTGAGAACATAGGTCGCCGAAGAAGCCGCGCAAAAAGCCAAAAATGCCCAACAAGATTGTTTAAGCGCCTCAGGTGACAAAAATTTTCCCGCAAAAACCAGCGGCGCTAATACAAAACCATTCTTAATCCATTGATGCAGACGAAGGAGTTTTAAAATGTATTTTATTTTCATTTGCAAATTCTTATTTTTTACTACACAAACAAGTAATTTACTAGTTGAGACCTCTTAAAAATTGAATATCGTGCCAATTCCAAATTCTTTGTGGGGCCTTATCAACCGAAATTGGAGTTGCGTTCCACAAATGTACATTCCAGTTTGTTAAGCCTCTGAATTGAACCAACGCACTTAGCAATAAAGACAAAAGAAACAATACGATAAATATTTTACCTTTAAGCGTATCTTTAAAGTTTAAAAATTTTTTAAGACAAGGTATTAATAATATTACCATAATAGGAGTAATATCAGTAAACAATCTTGGTCCATAACAGCATCCTCCCCACCAATGTGGGAATGTTGCTAATATAATAAAGAAACAACACACGGAAGAATTTAGAAATTTTATAAGCATCGGACCATTCTTAAAATAATAAATTAGCCCATAAACTGAAAATAAAAATACAGGTTGCCATATAAAAAATCCTCTATTTGGGCTAAAAGACTGTCCTATTAATGCTTCCCAGAATTTTTTTAAAGAAAGTCTAGATGCAAGATAATATGGAGGTAGTAGTGAATTATAATTGATAATACTTATTAATATAAAGCAGGCAAAAATAGAAATCATTAACAATGAAAATGGGATAAATATATTCCTATGTTGCATAAATACATACAAACTTAAAAAGATGATAAATATAGAGGCCGTAGGTCTGACAATATAAGCTAATGCCAGTGGAATAGAAGATACGACTAAAAAATAGGATATATTTCTTTTTTCCCCAATCAATATTAGTAAAAGTGCTACAATTAGCATTAATTCTAATCCCCCATGAGTCCACAGACCCGTTGATATAGTAGTAGCATTTGTTGTACAGCAGGCAAAAATAAAAGAAAGTAAATAAGAAAAAGACAAACGCGAAGTTAGAATAAAAACTAAAATAAAAAATAAAAAGCTAAGTAAAGAATAGATAAAAAAGGCAGAAAATACTTCAAGCCTTAACAGGTCTAGTCCTAGAAAAAATCGAAATATAAAAACAATAGGAGTTATTAAGATCGGTTCACCAATAGGAAAATTTAAATACCAATGAGAACCTACTTGTATTTCAGCATATTTCCAACAAACAGGGATAGCTTCTTGAAATTCATCTAAATCTAGATTCCCCTCTGATAATATACTTAAAGAAACCGGAACATTTGAATAAGTATCACCGCTCCCAAAGCAACCTATTTTACACGCAAAATAAAAAAGGAAAACTAAAAATAAAACAAAAAGGCAGGCGTGAAAAATTATTTTGTTAATTTTGTATAGTAAACACAATACAATTAAACTTACTACTATTATTAAGAAATCAATACTTCTCCTACAAAACTGTCCGAATTTGTTCAGCTTGTAAATTGTAATATTTGAAAGACACACATTATGCTTAGACCTAAAGAAAACTCTTGCTTGAGCTAAATTAGGAGCATAGCTGCCACTGTTTAAATGAATATAGAAATCCCGATTTGCTCTAGTTAAATAAAGTGTTTTTTCCTGCTTTGGACTATCATATTTAGGTCCTCCATATAGGTCTATATGTAAATTGAGAGGGCCAGTAAGTTTTTCAACATAAAAGTAAATTATATAATCATTATTTTTTTCTAAACGAACATTTTGAGCAATCAATTTTAGTTTTTCAGCACCATTTGAACAATACCTGTCATTAGCGAATTTTACAAAGTTTACCAACATCTTATCTTTATTTGTGTCGAGCAGGTCCAGGAATAATATATTTTTTAAAAAAACATATTTTAAAATGATTAAGACTAAAACTAGCAAAAACAGGTTGAATATCCATATTAATTTTCTAAAATTGGCGCTATCTTTAACCATCATGGCTTCCACTAGGTAGTTTATTACTCTTTTTGAAAACTATTTGAATATATTTCTTCACGACCATATCCCAACTATAATTTTCTTTCACAAACCTTTGTGTGTTTTTTGCCAATTCTTTATTTGCAAGTAAATATTCTATACAACTTACAAATTCATCATAATCTCTGTACCGTTGGGAAAAGAAACTCTTTTATTTTTCCCGCTTTAATTATTAAGCTTTTATACATTTCTAAAAAACGCGTTTTTACTTTTAATGAATTTTCAAAATAAGTTTTCAATTTTGCCATAATTTAACCTCATAAATTACTAGGTGTTAAAAAACTGCCCCTATACAGTTGGCAGTGGTAATTTGAGGAACATTTTGAAGCAAATTTAAAACCACATTGCAAACAAAGTCAGGTTGTATTTGCCTCAGACATATTAAATCGTAAGGGCAGTCTTTAATATGTGGTAAATGACAAGGAGCACAGCTAACGTCAGAATATACAATAACTGATTTGTTAAACGGAGGAGCCCATTCACTATATAGCTCTTGCCCTCCAAATATAGCTACAACAGGCAAACCTATAAAAGAAGATATGTGAGCGCCAAATGAATTATTAGCAATAGTTAATAAACAACAAGACAACTTTTTTATCAAACTTTCCACATCAAGACCTATGTATATTTTTGTATGTGGTTTATCCTGAAAGAACTTTCCGTAATTTCTTTCTGAGTTAGCTAAAAAGACTTCTATTTCAAACCCGCACTGGATTAAATTTTCGGTTAATTTTTTCCAATAATTTAAAGGCCACTGTCTGATAGCATTTCCAGCACCCGGGAAAAGGGCTATCTTTTTAAAAGATTTTATGGAGATATTGCTTATAGTGGAAGTAATATCAGGCAAGCGAAAAGTATAATAAGGAATTGCTTCAACTAGCCGGAGAAGCTGTATTGAAATATGGGTTTTATTGCATGCTTTTATTTTGTGAGGTTCATCAATGTTTGTAGGTAAACAGATGTCTAGCTTTTCGTCTATTTCTGAAAAAGTTTTATAACCAACTTTTAATTTCGCTTTAACATAAGTTAGAAATATTCTCGTATCTCTTGGACGACGCAAGTCAATAGCTATGTCGTATTCTCCTAAATTTTCAAAAAACATTTTGTTAGTCATAAAATTTTCTTTAGCTGCTTCTTCTGATTTTTCCCTAAAAAAGTCAAAGACGAAAATATTTTTAAAGAAGCCTATTTTTTCTGCCAAATTTTTGTTCCAGTGTCCAACAACTATGTCTATATAAGAATTAGGAAATTTTTGTCTTAGTAAACATAAAGCTGGTATTGATAACAATAAATCGCCCAAATGGTCTAACTTAATAACTAATATTTTAAAACTATCTTTAGATCTAAAAAAAACAATATTATTGATTACTTTCACACCATTATTACGCATGTTAATTTACCGTTAATATTTCTAAAAATTTAATTTTCAGAGATTCATTATTATATTTTAAAAAATTTTCTACTCCCTTTTCCGCTAAAAAATTTTTAATAGTTTTATCTTGATTTACAATACGTATTGCACAGGCAAAGGTAGGATAATCCACTTCATTAAATACCAATTGTTCCTTACCGATTGTTTCTGGCACGGCTGTTCTACCGAGAGCCACGATAGGCACCTGATGAAACTGAGCTTCTAGAACTGGGACACAGAATCCTTCATGTTCAGACATAAGCAAAAAGATATCGGCAGTTTTATAGTAGGTGCACAAATCTTGAAAACTAACTCTTCCTCTAAAAAAGATAACATCCTCTAAGTTATATTTTTTTATAAGATGTTGAAGTTCTTCGTAATAGCTATTTAGTTTAGGATCAAGCCCTCCCACTATATTTAACCTAATGTTTCTGTCATAAAGCTCTACATACTCTCTCATAACTTCTATTAAATGTTTGTGACCTTTATTGGGTGCTATTCTACCCACAAATAAGACATTAATTTTCCCATCTTTTAATTGATGATATAAATCTTTATTTAAATTTATACTACAAAAATCATCCACCTTATGAAATGGAGCTAAAGGTTTAATCTTTTCTTTAGAAGCACCATAACTTTTTAATTCCTCGCCATTAAATACAGAATCTGGAAGGTATAATTTTATTTTCCTTGTTTTTACTAATCTTTCTGTTTGCTTTCTTCCCATTTGACATGAAATTGTAATTTCCTCAGAATATGCTTTAAAAAAATGAGAAGGTGTAACGTTATGATACTTCAATAAAATTTTGCAATTCGCCTGTTCAATTATTTTTTCTCCATTTTCCCAGTAATTTGCATGATGATAAATTAGAATGTTATTTTTATATTTTATAAATTGTAATAACTCTTGCCAGCTTAATTTTTTTATGAATTTATTTTTTACCTGAGGACAATAGTCTTCTCCGTAAAGATATACATCATATCCATTTTCATCTAAAGCATAATATTCTTGTAAAATATCATTACCCACAGCGTCATTTTCTACGATACTGAAATAAGCTATTGCCACTTTTGATTTGCTTTCTATCTTTATTTTATGAACCTTATTGCTTTTTATAAAATTCTCAAATTCTGAAATATATCTGTTTATCACCTTATCCCAACTAGCTATTTCTAAGGCATATTTATGACCTTTAATGCCTTTTTTAACAATCTCATAACCTGATAGTTGATCTATAAGCTTAAAGGTTTCAATAAATTCTTCTTTGTTGGCACAGGCAAAGCCTGCAAAACCAGATTCTTCTAAAGCTTTATAAGTGGCTAAACAGTTTTTATGGATAATCACTGGCTTTTTGGCAAACCATGCCTCATAAATTACCCGTGAAAAGCTTTCATTTTCGCTGGGATTAACAAGGGCTTTACAATATTTTAATAAATTTATTTTCTCGTCTTCACTGACTAAACCTAAATCTATTATTTGTTTATTATTGGGAATAATTGGCAGTCGGCCTGGGCCAGCAAGAACAAGCTTTAAATTACTTTTTGTCTGCTCAACAAAATCTTCAAAAGTCCCTATTAACAAATGAGTATTTTTACCATAATCACGACGACCTAGATAAAGAAGATAGTCACCATTGATGATCGGTGGTTTAGTGTAAGTTTCAAATATTTGATGGTTTAGTTCCACACCTTCACCTGTAATAACAGATTTAAGAAAAACTGAAGTCCCATAAATATTTTTAACCAGATGAAGTTCACCCATAGAGTTACAAAAAATTCTATCTGCGCAGCAAAACATTTCTCTTACACAATCTAAATACGCATAACATTCATTGTGTAGGCAAGGATGTAAAATGGCTTTTCCTTTTACTTTTTTAACTCCTAGAATAGAAGAAGGAAACAAATAAGGAATAAAAAGAAAGGCATCAAAGTCATCTTTATGGGTTTTTAAATAGGTAACCAACTCTTCAGAATAGATATTTTCATATAAATAAATTTGCTCTTCTTCCTTGGTTATAGGAGAAATCCCAGGGATTAAAGCACTTTTGGGAATAGAAAGCAATTTTGCATTTACAGAATCAAAAATTTTTGTTTTTCTTTTTTTCACTGGGAATCTATGAATAGTAAGAAGGTTTTCTTTATATCTTCCTGGTTTGTAAAAATTTTTAGACCAATCACTTAAAAACTCCTTTGAACAGGTGGTTAAAACATGAACTTCTATTTTTCTTTCAGCAAGTCTATTAGCTATCTGCCATGCTTGCTGTTCTGCCCCACCTTTTAACTCTTTGCCAAACCAGGGAATAACGATAGCGATTTTCATGGTTTGTAACCGATTATTCCATAATCGTGATAGTTTCTTCTTATATCAGCAAATAGTCTTAACTCCTTTGGCAATGGTGCGCTATAAATGATTTTTAAGTCTTTAAATCCAATCCATTCCAAAAGAAATGCCAATAATTCTGGCGGCAATGGCTTTGTATGAGTGGGATCTACATAAAAATTGGCCAAACCTATTAAAGAATGAGGGTTAATGGTCTCCAATATTATCACTCCACCATTCACCAATTTTTTATAGCATTCTTCTAGAAAGGTAAAAAGATAATTAAATTCCATGTGTTCTATTACTTGAAGAGCAGATATCCCAGCAAAAACTTCATTACTATTTTTTAAAAATTCTAAAGCATCAGCATTATATACTTCAAAGCCCCTCTGTCTTAAATTGGTTATCTCAAATTTATTAAGGTCTACGCCAACAGCTCTTATATTATTTTCTTGAAGAATTTCCAAAAACTCTCCTCTACCACAGCCTATATCCAAAAATTTATAAGTATTTTTTCTAGAAATATATTTCAAATAAATTTGCTGTTTGTGTTTTACCACATCAGCATTATAGAATACATTTTCAAAAAGATAATAAAAAACTTCATTATCCTTAGCTTGGCTTATGTTCGCAATCGGAAACTTACTTAATTCAATGGCCTTTGGTAAAAATTGCTCTTGAGACATTTCTGCAAATTCACCAATTTCTTTTTTTTCTCTCATCTCCTCTCTTATGTCTCTCAACTTCTCATCTAACAATTTTATTATCTCTTCCCTCTGCCCTCGTAACTTATTCTCTAACTGCTCACTGCTAACCCGCTGAAACAGCAATCCCTTTATCTCCTCCAGACTTTCATTTACCTGACCTATTATCTCCTCCCTCTGCCCTCGTAACTCATTCTCTAACTGCCTAATAATCTCATTCTTTTGATCTGATAGACGATTTTCTAACAAGCCTATAAGCGCAATTTTGTGGTTTATTCTTTCAATCGTTTTGTTGATTTCACTTTCCAGGACTGCAAGCACTTCCTGCTCTCTTTGAAGTTGTTTTGTAAAATAAGTGTTAACAAAGGCCTCAAAATTTTCCATGTTTCTAGTAATTGTATTCAAATTGGCTATCCCTACAAGGGTGCCTGCAATATAGCCCACAATTGGAATCTTTTTCAAGCATTTGACACCAAAAGGCAAAAGTAACCCCTTTATTTTCACCCCTTTTTGCCGGCCTTCTGGGCTATAGCGTAGTCTTCCCAGTATTTCAATCTTTGAAAATTTCCCATTCCTTAAACCAGTTAAGTAATGTTCATACCCCTCATGGTCAGGCTCTCGTCTTAAAATTGCCCTGTAGGCGTTTTTTACAAATTCGGCATCGTGAAAGGCAAGGAGTTCATTTACATGATAGCTGTCCTTTATTTCTATACGCTGCTCAGGAAGAGAAAAAGAAAGTCTTATTGGCTCAAGGGAAAACTCCCTTTCTGGAGAATCTGTCATTGCAGGTGCGGCCTTTTGTTTCATCTGGGCCTTTCTCCGCCGCACTTCCTCTCTTATACGGTGCATAATTTCTTCAACAGAAATCTGTGTTGTGGTCATGTTTTTACCTCTTAATTTTAAAAATAATCCTTTATAATTTATTCTTCATTATCTCAGCTGACACCTCCGGCTCTAGTCTGGCTATGCCTGAAAAAAAGTTGCCTAATATGCCTGCTACTTCAAAAGAACAAGCGCAGTCTTCCCAGTGAAAACATCTATGCACATGTGTGTCTTCGGTATGAATAGCGGCTGTAATAGTGTATTTGCCCGGACCAATATTCATAGGCATTTTAAAGTTTATTATATAACTTTGATTTGCTTTTAAAAAAAGGGGGTATTTTAAGTGAAATGTATTAGTCCCAAAGATGTCTTGACCGAATTTATCCCGAATCAAAATACCTACCGTTGCGTTATCAATGTCCTTATGCGCATGGACTTTTACGGATATAACTGCTTGTTCTCCTGCGCTAAGAACATCAGAGCCTGAAAGTTGACCTTTAATTGTAACCTCCACAATTTCCGCCTCAAAGGTGCCGTAAGAGTGTTTTTCTGGATTTTTTAGCTCCATTACATTTTTAGTATCATTTAGTTTGGCGATTAAAAAGTTATAGCTATTCACAACCTTTTCAGGGTCTCCTTCTTCTATTATTTCTCCCTGATGCAATAAAATGGCCTTATCACAAAGCATTTTTACTGCATTCATATCATGAGAGACAAAGATGATAGAACCACCTTTTTGACGGAATTCTTTTATTTTATTGATACATTTTTGCTGAAAATGGGCATCTCCTACTGCTAAGGCTTCATCTACAACAAAACACTTTGGCTCAGCGTGAATGGCGATAGAAAAGGCTAGGCGCATTACCATGCCAGAAGAATAGGTCTTTAGGGGTTCGTTAATAAAATCACCCAATTCGGAGAAGGCAATAATAGCCTCTTTTTTAGCATCAATTTCTTCCCTGCTCATGCCTAAAAGAGTGCCATTCATATAGATATTTTGAAGCCCTGTCATTTCAGCATTAAAACCAGTGCCTAGTTCTAACAGGCCTGTAATCTTTCCGTCAATATGAATTTCGCCTTTATCTGGCAATAAAATCCCTGTTAAAATTTTAAGCAAAGTAGATTTACCTGCCCCATTTGGTCCAATAATACCTAGAGTTTCACCGTTGTTTACCTGGAAACTTATGTTTTTTAAGGCTTGATACTCGCGGTAATATTGTTTCCGAAAGATAATTTCTTTCAATCTTTCACTAGGAGACTTATATAGCTTAAATGTTTTATAAAGAGATTTTACAATAATCATACGCCAGCAACCTGTTTAAATACTTTTATGGTTTTTAAAGCTGTCTTTTTCCAACTGAACTGTTTTGCCCTGTTTAAACCCGCCCTTATTAAGGCATATCGCGTTTTTGTGTTTGTCAATATCTCTTCTAAAAGACTAGCGAGTGATTCAGGATTATACGGATCAAAATAGAAGGCAGCTTCACCTGCTACCTCAGGAAGGCTTGCCTTATTAGAACAAATGACCGGGCAACCGCAGGCCATAGCTTCTAACACTGGCAGGCCAAATCCTTCGTAAATGCTGGGATAAACAAATGCTTGCGCGCCAGAATAAAGACAGGCCAGGGCATTATTGTCAATATAGCCAGTTAAAAAGACCTGCTTTTCAAGCTTTAATTCTTTAAGTGTGTTTTTTAGCTGTTTTTCTCCCCATCCTTTCCATCCAGCAATAACAAGCGGAATTTTTATTTTCATTATTTTCAAGGCTTTGAGCACCAAGATCAGGTTTTTACGTGGTTCAATGGTGCCTACAAACAAGATATATTCAGAAGGTAGTTTAAATTGGTGAAGGACAGAGTTAATTTGTGCATCCGTGCGGGGATAGAATATAGGAGAAGGGGCCAAAGGAATAGCTGATACCTTTCGGGGCGAAATCTTTAACTCGGTTATGATTTCTTGCCTTAAAAATTCTGAAATAGTAATGATATGTTTGGCATACGATAAACGCCGTTTGAAAAATAGGTTGAAAAACCATACCCTTTCTTTTGGGTGGCAGTCTTTATATTTTAAAAGAGATAAATCATACAGAGAAAAAACTACTGGCACTTTATCAATCGCTGGCGGGAAAAAGGTGGTTTCGTGATAGAGATGATATTTATTATGACTTATTATCTTTTTTAAATTTCTTTCATAGTTTAGCCAAAAAAACGCCCTGATGCCGGTAACAATAGGATCAGGAAGCTTCCAGATAAGATCAGTTTTTATAGCCCATTGTTTGGGATCAGGGGGCGGAGGAATGTAAGAAAAGGTCTTCCCAGAGCTAAAAAAGGTAAGTTTTATTCCTTCAATTCGTTGAATTTCTTGATAAAGACATCTAACATACCGTGAGATACCGGTTACAAGCCCATTTAGAGGTATGCCATTGACTAGAATATGCATTATCCACCTCTTTTATGCAGGAAAAGAGAAAAGATATAAAATACTCCACTTAGATATATTAGATCTAAAAAGATTAGCATATATACTTTTATGTGAGCATTAACTTTTTTCCATAATAAATAAATTGTAAAAATAAATAGCAAAGTCCAAACAAAAATAATTGGCAGGGAAATCATAAAAAATCCCTCACATCTTTTTCTAATTTACGAAAAATAAGATAAGAGAAAAAGATCATTAAATGAGTTGCTACACAAAGAATAATTAATGATCTATAAGCAGGAGCATCATTATAAACAAAAATTCGTTGATAAGATTCAATAATAAGATAAATAGGATTGTAAATCATTATCTTTTTTACAAAACCAGGCAAAATATCTCTTACATAAACAATTGGGGTGAACCAAAACCATAGCTGGAGCACAATGCCAATAATTTCTTTTAGGTCACGGATAAATACAGTAAAGGTAGCAGCCAGCAGTCCAAAGCCAAAGCAAAAGAGTGTTTGCAGGTAATAAATATAAGGCACGACCACGACAGAAGCGTTGAATTGGTAATGAGTGCTCAGCAAAAAGAGAAAGAAAAGACACATAGAGATAAAAAAGGTAACTGTTTCAGAGAGGATAATGTATAAAAGCAAAGAAGGCAGTGAAATGCGGATTTTTTGAATAAGATAGCGTTTATCTAAAAAGACACTGGCACAGCGGCTGATGCTGTTTGCAAAGGCTGTCCATGGAATAAGACCACAGGAAACATATATCCCATAGGCATAAACCTTGGAATTACCAGGCAATCTCGCCCCCATGACCTTGCTGAAAATAACAATATAAATAAATAGATTAACAAGCGGCCAGATAAAAGACCATAGTGAACCTAAAACAGAACCCGCAAATCTTTCGGTAAAATCACGTTTGGTTAGTTCTAATATCAAAGAAAAATTAAACATAAATATCTATCTAACACATTCTCTTGTTTTTTCAAGAAAAGTAAGGCTGTGTAAAAAGATGTCCGCCCTGGATGGGGGCAGCGCTTGTCAATAATTTTGTGTCCATCTAATTAAATTAAAGCTGCAGCTCATAGCGTTGTCTAAAGAGTTGTAATAATTCATATTGTCTCGCTTTCAATTCAGGGACGCCTTTACGCCAGCGGCCAT
>Ga0256842_1000909_pt1 | contig 25451 bp, 21 predicted proteins | sample 4559240metaG_FD_185973 | JGI IMG/M metagenome (GOLD analysis project Ga0256842, IMG submission 185973) | Hydrothermal vent microbial communities from Guaymas Basin, Mexico - 4559-240 | ecosystem: Environmental > Aquatic > Marine > Hydrothermal vents | place: Mexico: Guaymas Basin | collected... | reverse complement strand
TGCTTAAAAAACCAGTTCAGAGCTGGTTTTTGTAAAGGTTTTATTTTATAATATTTTAAAAAAAGAAACTTTTTTTCTGACTTAACTCATGACTGAAGTCAAAAGTGTGCAGTCAGATTTCATCAATATTATTATATAAATGATGAATTTCTTCCGTAGTTCCATTATTTAACATTTTTTTCAAATACTCATATCTTTCATTTTCCATTAAATCTAATTCGTCATTAAACTGTTCTACATTCAAGTTAAATTTACAAGTACTTTTCTTTGTATTTTTATATTGTTTTGAAATCTGATTTTCTAAATATTTAGCAACTTCAGCTTTCATTAATTCCTCCTTTTAAAATTAATTATATATTTCACCATTTATTATATCATATTTTATATGTAATAATTCGTACATAATTTTTTAAAAAAATGTTTAAAATTTTTTTCTATGGGTATAATTACTTTAGGCAGTGAAAGTGCCTAAAAAAGCAAATTATATGAAAATATAATACGCAAAGCTATAGGGTCTAAATCTTTTCTTCTTTCAAGAATAATTAAAATTCTAAAAAAGAAAAAAGACATGATAGCCAGCCACCAAAATACTTTTCGGTAATAGCAAATTATATGAAAATATAATACGCAAAGCTATAGGGTCTAAACAAAATACTTTAACTACCATATCTTAAAAATATTGAAACATAAAAAACTTCAATATAAAATATTTTAAAAGCGATTAAAAACTCCTTTTAATAGACTTATAAGATATTAAGTATCTCAGATAATTAAATATCAAGATATAAGTTAATAGTAGCACGACAGCCAGCCGTCTAGAAAAGTTCTTTGAGATTAATCCCTCTATTTTTAATAGAGGGTTTTTAATGCTTAGAGATTAATTTTTCTATAGTTATATAGAAAGTATAAAGCTTATGAATCGAAGCTTTTACAATTTGCTTATATATAATTGGACCTGTAGTAAATATATTATTTTCTAGAATATATTTATTAAATATTTTTGTTGCATCTTCTATTATTCTATTTTCCGCAGTAATAATATCTTCATCCAAATCTTTTTCCAAATATATTAAAAAATTATATGTTATATATTTACCTTTATTTAGAATAACCGATTTGCATAGTTGAGCAGACTCAGGGAAAACATTATTATCAATGCAATGTTCATAATAATTATTATTATTATTATTTAAAATTATATATGATGTATCAATCTTAGAATAATTAAACCAAGGATTTTTTTGAATAATTTCATAAATTTCTTTAATAGATAAAATATTAAATCGCTCTGAAAAAAGCATTGAAAGATTACGGGTATCATAATTTTTAATTTTAAATTCAGACTTAATATTTGAAATGTTTATCGCTGATTCTAATTTTTTATCAATTTTATTTTTTTTATTATTTAAATCCAGAATTTTCATTTCAATATTGTTACGAGAAGTTCTGAGAATTTCAATATATTTTTCAAGAGAATAATTCTCAAGAAGTTCTTTTAAATCTTTTAGTGGAATATCTAAATCTCTTAATAATAATATATTTTCCATTTTATCTAATTTATCAAAATCATATAATCTATAATTATTTTCATCAATTTTAGTTGGTACAATAAGACCTTTTTGTTCATAATGCCTAATTGTAGAAGCATTAATATTTAAAATTTTCGCTAATTCACCAATAGTTAATAACTTTCTCATTTTTCCTCCTTGACATTAAACCCACTTCAAGGTTTATTATATAAAATAGAAATGAAATTAACAAGTTAAACTATAACTTATTAAATAGGTATTGAGGGGTTAAAATGAAAACTGAATTAGATTTAAAAACCGATAACACTACGAAAATATTTTGGAAATTTGCAATCCCATCAATACTTATTATGATTTTGCAAAGTACTGCTGGATTTATTGATTCAATGTTTATCGGTAAATATGTAGGATCAAATGGATTAGCTGCAGTTACTTTAGTATCACCAATTATAATGTTATTAGCAGGGATTGGGACAATGGTTGCTATTGGTGGTACAACTTTATCTGGAATATTTAAAGGAAAAGGAGATATTGAAAAAAGCAATAATTTTTTTAATGTTACAATAGTGCTTTTAACAATAATTAGTATATTTGCAACAATATTTGTATTAATTTTCGGCAAATCATTTGGGCTATGGATGGGCGCAGAAGGTGAAGTAGTTATATATGTAAGAGATTATAGTACAACTCTTAGTTTGTTTTTCGTTCCATTTTTATTAAATTTTGTAATGGGATTCTTTTTGAAATTGGATGCCAAACCTTTAGCAGCTGTTATACCAATAGCTTTAGGAACTATATTAAATATTGTTTTAAATTACATTTTCATAGTATATATGGAACTGGGCATAAAAGGAGCCGCTTTGGCAACAGGATTAGCACAATTAATTCCATTTTCTATGTTATTATTAGAGCTGATTTTCAAATCTAATTGGAAATTTAAAAAACCTATATTCTATAAAAATGAAGTGTTACAAATGCTATTTAATGGATCTTCAGAGTTATTAAGTATGGCATCAGTTTCAATATCAGCATTCATTTACAATATGATAATTATTAATAAAATTGGGCTTAACGGGGTTGCTGCTTACGCAGTTGCAATTCAAATTGGAAATTTATCTATCGGAATGTTTTACGGCCTTGCAGAAAGTGTTCAATCAGCAATTAGCGTAAACTATGGAGCTAATCAATTTAAAAGAGTTAAAGAATTAAAAAATTTAGCATTAAAATCAAATTTTATATCAGGATTATTCATATTTTTAGTCGTACTAATCTTCAGAGAAAATATCGCAATGATTTTTGTATCAGATAAATCAACTATAGAACTCTCAATGTTTATAATGAATTTCTTTGGATTTGCATATATATTTAGTGGTATTAATATATCTTTTGCAACATATTATACATCACTTAATTCACCAATCATTTCAGGTGGTATTACTGTTTATAGAAGTTTAATTTCATTAATTGCTGGATTGTTAATATTACCATTAATATTTGGAACTAATGGAATATGGGCTGCAACAATATTTTCTGAAATAACATCAGTAATAGTCGCATATTTATGTTATAAGAAATGGCCATTTGGATTAAAAGAAAAAAATAAAATAATTAATGAAACTGAAATAATATGTAAACTAGCAAATTAATTTGAAACGAATTTTCGTAATTGAAATAAAAAATCAACAAATACATAATAAAATGTTATTGTTGATTTTTTATTTCTTTAATTTAGTGCCTTTAATATATAATCATAGAAATTTAATCCAATAATGTTTTTTATGCTTTCCTCTGAATAATTTCTTTTTAGTAGCTCTTCAGTTATTAAAATAACATCTTCATGACTTTTTAAAACATCTTGAATTCTACCGTTATCATAGTATTTTGTACATAAATCAAATCCAAAGCCTACATTTTTATCACTACTTATTTTGACTAAATGGTCAATATGATCACATAATTTAATAATATTTTGTTCATCCTTATTTTGCGAAACAATTTCGGTATATGCATTAACTCCAATAACACCGTTTCTGCTTGCAATTTTTCTTATTTGATCATCACTTAAATTTCTTGGCATTTTATTAACTTCTCTTGCATTTGAATGTGAAGCTATTATTGATGATTTAGTATATTTAAATACATCATCAAATCCTACGTCATTAATATGACTTACATCAATAAAATAACCAATCTCTTCAGCTCTTTTCATCACTTGAATTCCAAACGGCGTAAGCCCACCTAATACACCTTCTTCTGGATATCTAAAATAACTACCATCTGCAACAAGATTCCTTCTTGCCCAAGTAACTCCAAACCCTCTTACTCCTAGCTCATAAAAAGTATTTAAAAGTTCAAGTTCTTTATGAATTGGCTCTAATCCTTCTAACGATAATATTAAACCAATTTTATTTTCTCTAATTGATTTTTCCATATCCTTTGAATCTCTAACTAACATAAAATCTTCGCATTCTTTAATATCTGATTTTATTGCTTCTATTTGTAATAGCCCTCTTTTCAACGCCATTTCTACAACATCGCTTTCTACAAATATTGCTGCAATTACAAATTTAACTCCAATTTTTCTAAAATCTTCTAAAAAAAGTTCGTTTAACACTTCTTTTTTACCTTTTACTCGATTATTATATATAATACCGCCAAGGTCTAAATGTGCATCAAAAACTATACTTTCACTATGAATTTTTTTTGCTATTTCATACATAATTAACTCCTCAATAATTTATGACAAGCGTATATGGTTTCTTCATCAGAAAAAATATCATCATATTCATTATCATTTACATTTATACTTTTTATTACCACTTTAGCATCTACAGCCGATGCATCAATAAATTTATCATTACCTAAATAAATCGCTGTATGCGCTTTCCCAAAAATTAAATCACCATATTCTAATTCATCTTTTTTTATTCTAATTAAACTTTCATCCAATAAATCTGAATCGCGCCAAATTTTTAAACCAGATAGAAAATATGTCATTGAAGTCAATCCAGAGCTATCAAGTCCATGCGGACTTTTACCGCCCCATCTAAATTGTTTTCCAAGATATTTTAATGCATTCTCAACAATTTCATTTCTAATATCTTCTATCGTTCTAAAAGATGGGTCTTCTATTTTTTTTATAAATTCATTTCTTATCCATCCTTGTCTTCCATCTGGAAGAGAAACTTTCGATCTTATTTTGTTTCTTTTTTCAGTCATAATAAGTCTTGAACCTCTCATTACTGAAATGATTTTTTTGCTATCATACGATATGTTATCAAGAATATCTACATATTCTCCATTAACCATATAATTTGCATTATCTTTCCAATTATTAACTTTGTTTTCTTTTATTATAAGTGATTTTTTATTAATATATCCTTTGTAATTATATTCCGTTTCAATATAACAATAATTATTTACGTCATCCCACAAAATATTTATTAACATTCCTAAAAATATTTCATCAATTCGTATTGCATCATCTGAAGGTGCATTTTTTACTGTTACAATAGTTTCTTTTACAATGGCTAACATATTTCACTTCCTTATTTTTCCAACTCCAAAACATAAATAACTTTATTCCATACTTTTAAAAATTCAGAAAAATCATAATATCTTTTTACATTTTCAACTTCCTTAGATGCAGGATCATTAACAATAATTTGTGGATTTCCATTAGTTGAAAATCCTCTTATTACTAATAAATGTCCTGAAGGATAACTTTGAGGCGCTCCTTTCAAAACATCATTATCAGCTGTTTTAATAGAAGCCGCAACAGGAATTCCACTTGAAACATATTTTATAAATATATCTGCATTTTCACAAAATCTTACATATGATTTAAAACCTATTTCAGAAGCATATGCCATATTATAGGACCAATTTCCATATATCCCTGCTCCATTATCAAAACAACTTTGTGAAACATCATAAGCATCTTTTAAATATTTATAATTATTAATAAGCATAGTGAGTGATGTTGGACTACAAATACTTTTACCTATTTCAGGAATAAGCATTTGCGATATCTTCGGAACTTCAATATCAATATCAGTTAATTTACAATCTATATTTTCAAATTCTTTAAATGAAGATAATATAATCCTTCTTAATAAGGGAGATTCCAATTTACTATTTTTTCTTTTAAAAATAACTTTTACTTTTAAAACTTCACTAAAGCCATTTTTCACATTAATAGTATCAATGCTTATTTTACCTAAATCATCATGTTGCTTTACTATACTACCCTCATTTAATCCATTATTACTCCATTTTCCATATGAAAACCACATAGACCATTTATCATTTTTATAAAATGATACCTTTATTTCAACAGATGCATCTTTAGTTGTATTTACATTCCATGAGGCAACAATTTTCTTAAATTTATTATTTTCAATTTCTTCAGATTCATATATTCCACTTAAATATCCTTTTTTTAATATTAAACTATTATTAATTAATTCAAGATTATTTAAACTTCCTTTTAAAAAATCTTCTTTTTCAATAATAACTAATTTCATATTAAACCTTGCTTTCTAAAATTTCTTTATATTTAATTATTTCCTCTTTATTTGCTAAAATATAATGATCTTCTTCTATTTTGACCCACTCAGGTTTATCAACATCATAGTTGTGACAACTTGGATCATATATTTCAATTACTTTATTTCTTTCAGCAATTGGATCAGGTTGTGGAACGGCTGAAATTAATGCTCTTGTATAAGGATGAAGCGGATTTTCAAATAATTTCTCAGATTCTGCAAGTTCAACTATTTTTCCTTTGTGAATTACTGCAATACGATCAGTTATAAATCTTACTACAGATAAATCATGAGCTACAAAAATATAAGTAAGTCCTCTTTCTTTTTGTAAATGAGATAAAATATTTAATACTTGTGCTCTTATCGATACATCAAGTGCAGAAATTGGCTCATCAGCTACTACTAATTCAGGTTCCATTATTAAAACCCTTGCAATACCTATTCTTTGTCTTTGTCCGCCTGAAAACTCATGAGGAAATCTACTTGCAAATTCAGGAAGTAATCCGACATCTGTCAAAGCTTTTTCTACTTTTGCTTTTCTATCAGCTTCATCTTTAAATTTCTTTAAATTATAAATTCCTTCTGAAACAATATAATCAACTTTTGCTCTTTCATTTAATGATGCCATTGGATCTTGGAAAATCATTTGTATTTTTTCAGTAACTTCTCTATCTAACTCTTTTGAAATCTTTCCATTAATTTTCTTGCCTTTAAATTTAATTTCTCCTTCAGCTGCTTCATTGATTCTCATAATAGCACGACCTATAGTAGTCTTACCAGAACCAGACTCACCTACTAAACCGAAAGTCTCACCTTTATATACATTAAAACTTACGCCTTTAACTGCTACAAATTTATTTTTCTTTCCACCAAATTCAACTTTTAAATTATTCACTTCTAATAATACTTCATTATTATTTTTCATTATCTATTACCTCCAAAGTGCTCATGTAATCTTCTTATCACATCAGGCACTTCAATTTGAGGTGCATCAGGATGCAATAACCAAGTTTTTGCTTTATGAGTCTCTGATATTTCAAAATATGGCGGTGTTTTAATATAATCAATTTTTAATGCCCTAGGATTTCTAGGAGCAAATGCATCTCCAACAATTTCTTTATATAAACTTGGTGGAGTTCCTGCGATTGAATATAAATCTTCTCCTTTAGTTCCAAGTTGTGGAAGCGAAGATAATAAAGCCCAAGTATAAGGATGCTGTGGGTTATAAAATATTTCCTCAGCCATTCCAACTTCAACAATATCACCTGCATACATAACCGCTATCCTATCTGCAACATTTGCAACAACACCCAAATCATGCGTTATAAATACAACAGTCAAATTATATTTTTTTTGCATTCCCTTAAGTAAATCTAAAATTTGCGCTTGAATTGTAACGTCAAGTGCTGTAGTAGGTTCGTCACATATTAAAACATTAGGTTTACAAGCCATTGCAGTTGCAATAACAACTCTTTGTCTCATACCACCTGAAAACTCATGTGGATATTGCTCATATCTTTTTTCTGGCATTGGTATACCAACATCATTAAGAATTTCTATAGTTAATTTTTTTGCAGCATCCCCTTTAATATTTTGATGAAGCTCAATTGCTTCTTGAACTTGATGTCCTATTTTTTTAAGTGGATTTAGTGCTGTCATTGGATCTTGAAATATCATTGCAATTTCTCCACCTCTATATTTTAACCAATCTTTATTATTTTTGAATTTCGCTAAATCAGTACCTTTATAATTAATGCTTCCTGTATCAATCCATCCATTTGAATCGAGCAATCCCATAAATGATTTTGTAAATACAGATTTTCCTGAACCTGATTCTCCAACTATTGCCAAGCTTTCGCCTTTATACAAATCAAGTGAAATATGTCTAATAGCTTTTAAACTTCTTCCTCTCAATTCAAATTTTATTGAAAGATCTGAAACAGAAAGAACCACTTCATTATTTTTTTTATTATTCATATAAGACTCCCCCTTTAAATATGATTCTTAGGATCAGATGCATCGCCAAAAGCATTGCCCATAACATAAAATGAAATTGTAATTATTGACAATACAGCAGTCGGAAATAACAGTTGATATCTTAACGAAGGTGTCATAATAAACATACGACCTTCATTAATAAGATTTCCAAGCGATGGAATATCTACTGGTAATCCAATTCCAATATAAGTTAAGAACACTTCAGATCCAATTGCAAGCGGAATTGCTAACGCCAATCTTAACATTATTACAGATACTAAATACGGTAATAAGTTTTTTGAAGCAATTCTATGAAGCGGAGTACCTAAACATCTAGAAGCTAAATTATATTCTCTATCTCTAATAATAATAACAAGATTTCTTACAAAACGGGCCATACTTGTCCACCTTGTAACACTCATTGCAATTATTATTGTTAAAATCCCAGGTTCTAAAATATAAGCAATTAAAATTAAAATTATTGTAGTTGGAATATTTGTGATAACATTATAAATCTCAGTTATAATCGGATCCAATTTTCTAACATATCCCCAAATAGATCCAACAAATATACCTACAATTAATTCAATTATACCTACTGTTAAACCTATAAATAATGAAGTTCTTGTACCACTCCAAATCCTTGACCATATATCCTGACCAATGGAATTTGTACCAAACCAATATTCTGAACTAGGTGGTAAATTCCTTAATTGTAGTCCATCTGCATCAACATTTATTTTTATTGGTGAATGTTGATTAGGTAAATACGGTTGCACAACTGTAAATAGTAATAACAATACTACAACAAATAATAATATTACAGCAATTTTATTCTTTAAAAACACTTGCAAAGTAGATCTCCAATAAGAATAATTTGAATAACCTATCAATTCAGCATTTTTAGAATCATATTCAGCAAATTCAAATAATGATTTATCAATTTTTTCAGTTTTAACATCGCTAGTCATTATCTTCCACCTCCACTAGAATGTAGTTTTATTCTTGGATCTAACATAGCCATTAAAACATCACCTAAGAATAGACCTAAAATACCTACTACTGAAAACATTAATACTAATGCTTGTACTAAATTATTATCTTGTAATTGTATAGCATCAACTAATAATCCACCCATTCCCGGAATTGAAAATAAGGATTCAATATAAATTGATCCACCAATTGTAAATAATATTGATGCCGGTAAATATTGCACCATTGGAACAAGGGCATTTCTAGCTACATGTGAAACCATTATTTTTCTTTCACTTAAACCCTTTGCTCTAGCTAATCTTAAATAATCTTTATTTAATTCATCTACCATATAACGTCTCATCCACATTGCATATCCTGCTATATTACCAAGTGCCATTGCAAATGTTGGCAATATCCAACTTGATGGCTCATCAATATCAAACAATAATGGCAGCTTAAAAATCTGGGTTAAATATAATTGTATAAATAGATAATAAACAATAGGCGGTACAGCCCTAATAATTACTACGTAGAAAGTTCCCATTTTATCTGCTAATTTATTCTTTTCTTTTGCCATTACAACACCCATTGACAATCCTAATATCAATGCAAATCCTAAAGATGAAAGTCCTATTGCAATTGAATATGGTGCTTTTTGTTTAATAATTTTAGTAATTGAAACATTAGGTCTATATATCAAAGAATCTCCTAAATCACCTTTAGCCAAATCAGAATAAAAATGTAGTAATTGTATATGCATAGGATCTCTAAGTCCTAAATTTGTTAAAATTGCTTCCTTTTGTGATTCATCTAACTTATCAGTTCCCGTTTCACCAAAGTAACCCTCTTCAGGCATCATTCGCATTAATAGGAAAACAACTGTAATTACAGCAATCAATGTAAATATTGATCTGAAAAACCTTTTTATGACATATTTGCTCATTTTCCCTCCTTTTTTTTGCAAATATAACGAGGCCATTAGACCTCGCTATATCAATTTCTATTTCATTTTATTAAAAACTTCTTCTCTTTCAGCTTGCCATTTTGCTTGCTCTTCAAAATATTGCTTACTGCTCATAGGCTCTTCAAGAACATGTTGTCCTTTGTATCTTAAGCTTGCAACACCAAATGGTGAATATTGTGATTCAAATGGATTTAATTTTGAGGCAACATATCCTCCTCCACCGAGTCTATAAGGAATAATCCAAGCTTGATCTATAATATATGCTTCTGCCTCAGCAAATAATTCGTATCTTTTCTGTAAATCTATAGTTTCAGCTTTTGCTTCATTTACCATACTTACATATACATCAAATATATTATTTCCATTCTCATCAACTTGTGTAGTTGACTCAGGGAAATTATATTTATATCTTGAAGTTCCAGCACGTTCGTCTGATTCAGGATATAAAGTTGCAAATGGTTCAGAATATGTTTCTGGATCAGCATAATCCGGTCCCCAATTAACCAATTCTAATCCATAATTTCCATTACGTCTAGTATTTGAAGTGAATCCAGATGCTGGATATGGTAAAGTAAATACTTCAATATATTCATCACCTAAAAGTGTTGTTAATTGTTGTTGTACAACTTGAGCTCTATTTGCATTTTCAGTACTTCCAGTTGAATAAGGAATTACAACTGAAACAGGAAATTCCACTCCTTCAGCCTCAAGTTCTTTAATTGCTTTTTCTTTATATTCAAGAGCCAATTTCGAATCAAATGAATCGGTATCAGCAAATTTTTTCAATGATCCCATTTGAGTATAATCAAGACCTCCAGCATTTACAAAGTTCTTAGGAGTAATTGTATTACCTAATTTATTTTCAGGGTTATATGGTTCACCTGTTGTTAAAGCTGCTATTCTATTAAGTCCGTGAAACAATGATTTTCTGAAATTTTGATTATTAACTGCGATTCTCCACTCTTCAGGATTATAAGCTTCATCATAATTCGGATCAAAATTTAATGCATAGAAATAAGTATAATAACTCGCAATCGCTGGTCTAACCATGTCTTTTTTCTTATCGTCTTGCATCCACGCATCAATCGCACCTGAAGGTATATTAACTTGTGTAATATCTCCTCTTAAAAATAATTCTGGTCCAATAGTACTTGCTTCTTTATTATATTTATATTTAAGTTTTTCAATATAAACTTTATCTGCATCCCAGTAATTTTCATTTTTAACTAATACTCTTCTATTTTGTGGCTCAAAAGTTTCCATAATGTAAGCACCACTATATAAAATTGTATCATTGCTAGTTCCAAATGTATCTCCAACTTCATTTAAAAAATCTCCATTAATCGGAAAGAATGACGCATATGAAAGCATTGATTCAAAATAAGGAACAGCTTTCTCTAAAGTATACTCTAAAGTATATTTATCAATAGCTTTTACTCCAACTTTACTAAAATCTGTAACTTCGCCATTATAATATGCTTCACCATTTTTTATTACTTTATATGCAATATTTGCAGTTTTAGATCCATTATCAGGATTAAATGTATATTTAAGCGCATCTACAAAATCATTTGCAGTTACATCACCATATTCATCTCCATCACTTGTATACCATTTAACGCCTTCTCTAATTTTAAAAGTCCATACTAACCCTGACTCATCTGAAGACCATTCACTTGCTAAACCTGGAATTATCACACCATATTTATCATAATCAACAAGTGTATCCACAAAATTCGCAAATAAACCAAGTTCATTTGTAGAAGATGATACCAAATAATTTAAAGTAGTAATTTCTCCAGCATATACACTATTAAAAATTTGCTTATCTGCATATGTAATACCTTCTGGTGGAGCAGGTTCCTCTGATTTTACCTCTGTTTTAGTAGTATTCTCTGCAGCTGTATCTTTTTTTGTATCAGTATCAACTGTTTTACTAGAGCATCCCGTAAATGCCAATACCAATACTAACATCATAGCCAATATTTTTTTCATATTCCCTCCCTATTTTTCTAATGTTTTTAATCGTCACTGCATATTAATGCAATTCTTATACCAAAAGATAAACTCTTCGTAATTTTCTGAAAACTCCGGGTTTCACATAAATAATCAGATTAAGAAGTTCTTATAAAAATATTTTTTTCCGAATTTCCGGAGTTTTATTAGAAGCTATGGCAAAATACTAACACCCGGAAAATTCCGTTATTTAGGAAATCATTTGCAAAATAAAAGATAATACTCAAATTTCAAATATTATCTTTCTAAACGTTGGCATTAAAGGAGTTTGATATTTTAGATTATTCCGTTTTTTCGGAACGCTCTTTTTCTTTTATAGCTTTTAGTTTTTCGTAAAGCTTTGTCTTTTTAATTTTAAGAATTTCCATAGTTTTTATCTTATCATTATTAGTATAGTCTATTACATTTTCAATTATTTCCAATTCTAATGCATTTAAACTATCTTTCAGAGGTTTTAAATACTCCTCTTGATTGTTTAAATTTTTCTTATTAATTTTCACTTTAATATGCTCTGACATTATAGTTTTATCATCACACAGATTAACTGCTCTTTCTAAAATATTTTCAAGCTCTCTTATATTTCCAGGCCAATGATATACTCTTAATTTAGCCATTGCTTCACCTGAAATGCGTTTTTCTTCAGTCCCTATTTTCATACATATCTTTGGAAGTAGATACTCAACGAGCTCATACATATCATCAATTCTTTCTCTTAAAGATGGAATATGGATTGGAAAAACATTAATTCTATAATACAGGTCTTTCCTAAAAAGATTATTTTTTACATCTGATTCCAAATTTCTATTTGTGGCAACGATAATTCTTACATTAACATTTATCTCCTTATCTCCACCAACTTTATAAAATTTTTTATTTTGTATTACATGCAATAGTTTTACTTGCATTCCTTTTGACAAATCACCAATTTCATCTAAAAAAATAGTTCCTGTATCTGCCATCTCGAAATATCCTTTTTTACCTTTTTGATTTGCTCCAGTAAAAGCTCCTCTTTCATATCCAAATAATTCGCTTTCAATAAGGGTTTCTGGAATTGAACTACAGTTAACTTGTATAAACGGCTTATTTTTATTGCCTGAGGCATCATGTATCGCTCTTGCTAACACACTCTTACCCGTTCCACTTTCTCCAAGCAATAATACATTTGATTCAGATTTACTTGCTTTATAAGCCAATTTCTTTATTTCTCCCATGATTTTGCTAGAGCCAATAATTTTGGGGAAATGATTCTCAACTTTTTCGTTATCTTTTAAAGATTTTGTTACAGCTTTTAATCTGCTATATGCAATATTCCTTTGAGTTTCAGCACTTTGCAACAAACTGATATCATTTAATAATAAATAAGCTCCCATTGTTATACCATCTCTCTTAACAGGAAAAAAAGTACAACTAGAATATACACCATTTAATTTACTGTTTTTTCCTTTAAATCCTGGGTGCTCACCCTTTGCACAGCTTATAAAGTCTTTAATTATTTCATTATTATCATGCACTTCCAAAATATGCTTATTTATTACTTCTTTTTTATTTTTACCAACTTTTTTTTCACTAAAAGACTGTCCGTTTAGTAATAGTTTCAAATCCTCTTTCCATGCAGTATAACCACCTTGTTGATAAAATTTCACTTCTTTTGTATCTTTATCTAAAACTACACAATTGCTAAAATAATTATTATAATAATACCTATATGATCTGCTATTGATTTTAATTTCAACGCATCTATCAATATAATCAACTTTTGCTTTAAAATGTATATTCTCAAAATCATCTTCCAACAGAATAGTATCTATATATACATCCGGTGGTTTTATTTTACTTTTTCCATTTACATTTCCCATATATCTTCCAACTGCTAAAATGGTTGTTCCTTCTTCAATATTATTTAATGTCAGTCCAATTTTTTTTAAATCATTTTCATCAATACCTTCATCATCAAGCCCAAAAGATGTATATGCAATTATTACTATATCATCTTTTTCAATTTTCCCTTCATCATGAGAATAAGGGCAATCTCTTTCTATTCCAACCATTTGTTTAGCTTTTTCATTATATTCTTTAATAATTCCATCTGAATCTATATATATTAAACCTTCATTCATATTGTTTAAAAAATCTGAAACTAAAATTGAATAATTCACAAATAAACACCTCCTTATTTAAATATATCATTATTTTCTTTCAATTACCACTCTTTGGCATGAAACATGCTTTAATAATTATTAAATATATATAATGGAATTAAAAAACGAAAGGATAAGATATGATAAAAAACAATAACGTTTTATATTTTGATGGATGTAACACTGTTGAACTAGCAAAAAAGTACGGAACACCTCTATATTTAATATCTGAGACTCATATTGTTGATAGATGTAATGAAATTAAATCATCATTTCTATCAAAATATGAAAACACAAGAGCAATTTATGCATCAAAAGCATTTTTACCTCTTGCTATGTGCAAAATCATTGAAAGAGAAGGCTTAGGATTAGACGTAGTTTCTGGCGGAGAATTATATACTGCAATTAAAGCTGGATTTCCAAATGGGAATATTGATTTTAACGGAAATAATAAATCAAGACAAGAAATCGAACTTGCTGTTGAGTATCAAATAAGTAGAATTGTTGTTGATAATCCATATGAGCTTGATTTATTAATTGATGTATGTAATAAAAAGAAAAAGAACATTTCAGTCTTATTTAGAATTGTTCCAGGCGTTACAAATACAACCCATGAATATATATCAACTGGTCATAAAGATTCAAAATTTGGTGTTTCTCTTGAAGGAAATATTTTCTTCGATACTTTTGAAAAAGCAATTAATTCAAAATATATTGATTTTAAAGGGCTACATTTTCATGTTGGCTCACAGTTGCACAATAATTCATCACATCTAAACGCTATTAAAGTAGCTTTAAATCTTATTTTAGAACTTAAAAACAAATATAATTTTGATACTAAAGATTTAGATATCGGCGGAGGATTTGGAATACATTATACTGATGAAGATGATCCAAAACCATTATCATATTTTATTGATCCTGCAATGAAATTAATTGAGGACTTTTGCAGAGAAAACAAATTAATAAGACCGAAAGTAATTATTGAGCCAGGCAGATGGATAATTGGAGAAGCCGGTATTACAATGTATGAAATAGGTTCTATTAAAAAATCACCAAGTTCAAGAAAATATGTTTCAATAGATGGTGGAATGTCAGATAATATTAGACCTTGTCTATATCAAGCTAAATATGACGCAGTAATTGCTAATAAAATAAATGAAGACAATACTGATTTAGTATCAATATCTGGAAAATTCTGTGAATCATCAGATATATTAATTAAAGATATTAAATTGCCTATTGCAGCAGCAGGTGATTATCTTGCAGTATTTAGTACAGGTGCTTACAATTATTCTATGGCGAGTAATTATAATAAAAATATAATTCCAAGTGTATTACTATTAAATAATGGTAAAGAAGAAATCATTGTTAAAAGACAGGATTATGACGATATTCTAAGAAATGAAATAATCCCTGCATCTTTAGGAGGAATTAATGAATAAACCTAATAGTCTTAAAAAAAATGATAAAGTTGCAATTATTGCACCTTCCTCTTCAGCTGATCATAAACGCGTAGAGAAAGCAAAAAAAGCTATTGAAAAATTAGGACTTATCCCAATTTTGTATCCAAGTTGTTATGAAAAACACGGTCATTTTTCTGGAACAGATAAAATAAGAGCAAAAGATATAAATGATGCATTTAATAGTCCAGAAATAAAAGGTATCATATGTTTAAAAGGAGGCTACGGCACTCCAAGACTTTTACCTCTTCTTAATTATGAAAACATTAAAAAAAATCCAAAAGTTTTTATTGGATATAGTGATATCACCGGACTTCATATAGCCTTTAATAAAATTTGTAATATGGTTACTTATCACGGGCCAATGGCTGCAGCGGGTTTAATTAACAATACTGATGATTACACAATGAAATATTTCAATGATGCTTTATTTTCCAAAGAACCTATTGGAACTTTTAATAATCCTGATAATGAAGAAATAACAACTTTAGTTAAAGGCAATGTTACAGGTGAGATAATCGGTGGCAATCTTTCACTTATTGTAAGCACGCTAGGTTCAAAATATGAAATTGATGTTAAAGATAAAATTCTTTTTATAGAAGATGTTCATGAACCGAACTATAAAATTGATAGAATGCTAACATCTTTATCACTTGCAAATAAATTTAAAGATTGTGCTGGCATAATATTAGGAACATTTACCGGTTGTGAACCAGAATTTAGAAATGGAGTTCAAAAGGATTTAGATCTCAATGTGATTTTTAATGAAATTATTGTCCCTTTTAATAAACCTACAATTTTAAATTTTAGAGCCGGACATAATTATCCTCAACCAACATTTCCTTTTGGAGTAAAAATAAATTTAAATGCAACAGAAAAAACTGTTAAATTTTTAGAAAATAGCAATAAGTAACTTTTTTTAAGGAGCGAATATGAATAATCTTTTTAGGCATACTTATTTAAAAATAAATCTTGATAATTTAATTCACAATATTAATGAAATTAAAAATTATATATCTGAAGGTGTCACAATTGGAACTGTTTTAAAAGCTGACGCATATGGTCATGGAGCAAATGAAATTGCAAAAACACTTTATGAAAATGGTATTACTTATTTTTTAGTTTCTACTTTATTAGAAGGTATTGAATTAAAAAAATCAAATAAAAATTACATTGTATTTATTATGGGTCATACTCCAGATGAATATTTAGAAGAAATAGTTAAATATGATTTAATATCAACTATTTTTACTGTGAATCAAGCACAAATTTTAAATGTTTTAGCAAAAAAACATAAAAAAATAATAAAAGTTCATATTAAAATAGATACAGGGTTTAACAGACTTGGAATGAAAGCAAACAGTGAAAATACTATTAAGAATATAGAAAAAATTAATCAACTTCCAAATATTGATATGGAAGGAATATTTTCTCATCTTGCATTAAAAAATAAAGAATTTGATACTATTCAATTCAATAAGTTAAAAACACTTATAAAATCTTTAAATGCTAAAGGAATACATTTTAAATACAATCATATTTGCGATAGTATATCAACAATTCTATACCCTGCTTTTCAAATGGATATGATTCGCGTTGGTGCAATTATATATGGCCTTGAATCCGAGGAAAAAGGTATATTAGATATAAAACAAGTAATGTCTTTTCATTCAAAGTTTTCTTATATTAGAAAAATAAAAAAAGGTGAATCAATCAGTTACGGTATGAGATGGACTGCTAAAAGAGATTCAATTATTGGAACTTTACCATTTGGATATGCCGATGGCTATCCAAGAAATATGTATCAAAAAGGTTATATTACCATTAACAGAAAACAAGCTCCTATTGTTGGCGTAATATGTATGGACCAATGCATGGTTGATTTAACAGATGTTGAAAATTTAAATAAAAATGATGAAGTTACTATTTTTTCAGATGGTTCAAATAATTCTATTTCAATTGATGCTTTAGCAAGTCTTGCTGAAACTAATAAAAATGATATCGTTTCAAGATTTACAAAACGAGTTCCAAGAATCTATATTAAAAATAATGAAGTTTATAATATTAAAAACGAATTAATACTATAGGGAGGAATATATGGATATTGCTGAAAGAATAAATGAAATTTATGATGAATTAATAGAAATTAGAAGATATCTTCATATGCGCCCTGAACTTAGTAACGAAGAATATAATACCCAAAAAAAAATAATGTCATTCCTTGCTGAAAACAAAATAGAAAATATTAAAATTGCAAACACTGGCGTTCTCGGTATTATTAATGGTAATAATTCAAGAAATACATCTGTTGCGCTAAGAGCTGATATCGATGCTCTTCCAATTCAAGAAATGAATAATACGGAATATAAATCTAAAACAAATGGAGTTATGCATGCATGCGGACACGATGTTCACACTACAATTCTTTTAGGTGTTTCCAAAATACTCAATGAACTTAAAGATGAGTTCGCAGGAAATGTTAAATTAATGTTTCAACCTGCTGAAGAAACGACTGGCGGCGCCCTTCCAATGATTAAAGATGGATGTCTTGATAATCCAAAAGTTGATTATGTTCTTGGATTACATGTTATGCCATATTTAGAAACAGGTAAAATTGAATTAAAACATGATAAATTAAATGCTGCTTCAGATATGATAGAAATCACTTTTAAAGGTAAAAGTGGTCACGGCGCATATCCCGAAACAACTGTCGATGCAATTGTAATCGCAAGTCATGCAATTACAGCACTTCAAACTTTAACAAGCAGAAATATTTCACCGCTTAATTCTTGTGTATTATCATTTGGCACCATTCATGGAGGTACACAATCAAATGTAATTTCAAATGAAGTTAAAATTACAGGTACACTTCGCACTTTGGATAAAGCAACAAGAGATTTTGCACATAAAAGAATTAAAGACATTGTAGATTTTGAATCAAAAGTCTTCGGTGGTTCTTATGATCTTAAGATTAATAATGGATATGAACCATTAATTAATAACAATGAAATAATTGATATTATTAATGAAACTGCAATTTCTTCAATCGGTAAAGAAAATATTGTTTTTAAAAAATTTCCAAGTCTTGGAGTTGAAGATTTTTCCTATTTTTCTAATAGAGTTAAGGGTGCATTCTATCATCTTGGCTGTAAAAAAGATAATCTTGAAACATCACTTCATGCTAATAACTTTGATGTAGATGAAAATTGCATTAAAACAGGAATTTTAATGCAAATAAAAACTACTTTGAAATTACTTAAAATGTAATTCTATTGAATCATAGGTTCCTAAGTGTAACCTATGATTTTTTTACTTTTTGCAACTATACTTTTCAAACAGTTTATATTAAGTTTTATTTAACTATGATATAATGAAATTAGTAAAACTAAATTTGAATTATAGAGGAATTAAGGAGTAAAAATGAAAATTTTAAGTATAGTTAATAAAAGCAATGTTAAAACATTAGAAAAACTTATTAAAATTTCACATAATATTCAAATAGAATATATTTTTTCTTATGATTTTTTAACTGCTGAATATTATGACCTATATTTAATAGATGATAAGAATATTTTTTTTGATTATATATCAAAAAATAATTTATTTATAAAAAGGTCATTGCATTATTTACTTATTTCTAATGAAAACACACCTATTGATTTAAATTATAATCAATCTTTTTTAGGTGTAATTGATTTAAATTCAAATATAGCAAATATACACTCACATTTAAATAATACTTTAAATTATATAAAAAAGCTTGATTATGATAAAAATTCGTTGATTAACAGTAATTATTATAAGGTATATTCAGAAATGTTTAGCGCTTTCTCAAACGGAGTATTATTTATAGACAAAAAAGGAAATATTATAGATTTGAATCCCGTTGCAGAAAGAATTTTAAATATTACTAAAAAAGAATTAATGAAAAATAATTTACTGAATTCTTCTTGGAAAATAATTAATGAAGATAATTCAGTAATTAAACCTGAAGATTACCCTGTAATGAAAACACTTAAAACTAAAAAACCAACTTATAATAACATCATTGGTATATGTTCTGAAGAAAACGAGAAAATTATATGGCTTAAAATGATTACACATCCTTATTTTAATGATTTTGGAGAATTAGAAATTATTTATGCTATTTTTAAAGATATTACAATTGAAAAAAAGAGAACGGATCAATTAAAAATATTTGAATCAATTGTTAAATATTCGCCTATATCTCTAGTCGTTACGGATATAAATGGTAATATTGAATTAATAAACTCTAGATTTGAAGAAATATCTGGATATACTAATAAAGATTTAATTGGAAAAAATCCAGGAATTTTAAAAAATCCTGATTATAATTATAAAATCGATTATAAAGAAATGTGGAAAACTTTATTAGATGGAAATGTTTGGAGAGGTGAATTTAATAATTTAACTTCTACTGGTAAACCTTATATAGAGGATGCTATTATTGCTCCTCTTAAAAATAATTCAGGGAAAATAACACATTTTCTTGGACTTAAAGAAGATATCACTGATTTAAAAAAGGTGCAAAAAGAATTAGAGAACACCCTTTTAGGTTTGGAAAAATTAGTTGAAAACAGAACTGAATCCTTAGAAAAAAATCAAAAATATACTCTTGAATCCTTAGCTATTTTAGCAGAATATCGTGATAATGAAACCGGTCTTCATATAAAAAGAACAAAATTTTATATGAAATTAATACTTGAAACTATGGCAAAAAATTTAAATTATTCTTACAAAGAAATACAGCAAATGTGGAATTCAGCACCACTTCATGATATTGGCAAAGTAGCAATTTCGGATAATATATTATTAAAACCCGGAAAATTAACTTCAGAAGAATTTGAAATTATGAAAAAACATGTAATTTTTGGATATGAAGCATTAATTAATGCTGAACAGATAAATGACGAAAATGAATACCTTAAATTTGCTAAAGAAATCACTTTATATCATCATGAAAAATGGAATGGGACAGGTTATCCGCATGGATTAAAAGAAGAAAAAATTCCGTTTTCAGCAAGAATTATGGCACTAGTAGATGTATACGATGCATTAAGATCAAAACGTCCATATAAATTACCTTTTAACCATGAAAAAGCAGTTGAAATAATTAAATCTGAAAGCGGAAAACATTTTGATCCTGAAATTGTTAATGTCTTTTTAACTATCAATGACAAATTTAATGAAATTTATAACACTATGAATATCTAATCAAAATAAAAGAATTGTTCCTTGTGAATGATTCTTTTATTTTTTATAGTCAAGGAAAGTGCATTGAAAATTATGACGAATGACAAATACATATAAATATTTAAGGAAGCGTAATGGCCTATCTAAAACATTCCACAGGAATTTTTTTTATAGAATAATTTCATCTATTAGTAATATATGCAACTAGTTGATTAGCTTTATGTTTTAAATACTCTCTTAAAGCAAGTGATTTATAATTTTTTTATAAAATAGATGATGAAATTTATATTTAGTGTTACAATGTAGTTGGAGTTTTAAATGTGATATAAATAATATATTAATAATTTTGTCTTATTATAAGGAGGTAACAATGAGTAATCCAAATGTATCAGCTCATTTTGAGTCTAGAAAGCCATCGGCTGTAAGATTAGCTCAAATGAAATATGAGGAACGTAAAGTTAAACCAGAAGCAGTAATTAATGTTGGAATCGGAAATGTATCTTTACCAACTAATCCAGCAATGCAAAAAAGAATGTTCAATTTAAATGCACCAGGTAGCCCTTTTGAAAAAGGAGTTATTAGATATTCATCAACTGCAGGAACTGAAGAATGTCAAAATGCATTCAAAAACATTCTTGCTTCCGAAGGTTTTGATACTAGTAAGTTACACATTCAAGTTACTGATGGCGGATCTGCTGGTATGGAATTATTATTAATTGGTCTTTGTGGCCCAGCAGGAACAGATGAAAAACCTTTAATGATGATTGATCCTGCTTATACTAATTATATTTCATTTGCTGAAAGAGTTGGACGTAAAACAGCTACAATAAAACGTCAATTAGGAGAAAACGGAACATTTAATTTACCAAGTCTTGAAAAAATAGAAGAAGAAATTAAAATTCATAAACCAGGCGCATTATTAGTAATTCCTTACGATAATCCAACTGGTCAATTATATGATTATGATGATTTAAAAGGTTTAGCAAGTTTATGTGTTAAATATGATATGTGGATGGTTAGTGATGAAGCTTATAGAGAATTATACTATGACGATGAAAAACCATTAGTAAGTGTATGGGGATTATCTGATAAAGATGTTCCAGGTATCGAAGGAAGAAGAATCAGTATTGAAACTGCTTCTAAAGTTTGGAACGCATGCGGATTAAGAATTGGCGCTGTTATTACTGACAATGCTAAATTCAATAATAGATCTATTGCTGAATATACAGCTAACCTTTGTGCTAATGTAATTGGTCAATATATTTTCGGTGGACTTGCACATGAAAGCAAAGAAGATATTGCTAAATGGTGTACAGGATTAAAAGATTATTATAAAGAACAGATTGTAATGGTTTATAACGGATTAAAAGAACTTGAGCCTAATTTAATAGTTTCAAATCCAGATGCGTCAATTTATTCAGTAATTGATGTTAGAAATGTTGTTAAACCTGGATTTAAGGCAATAGATTTCGTTCTTTACTGTGCTGGAGAAGGTGCTATTGATATTGATGGCGTTGAAACAACTTTATTAGTTGCTCCAATGAGTGGATTCTATAATACTGACGAAGGTGAATATAATCCCGGAAGTACTCAATTTAGAATTTCTTTTGTTGAAACACCTGAAAATTTAGCAAAAATTCCTGAATTATTTACTAAATTACTAAAAGAATATGAAGCTCAAAGATAATAATAACTGATATTAAAAGCCACTCAATTGAGTGGCTTTTCTACTTTAATATATAATATATGCATACGTTTGAGCAGGAATACTCATTGTTGTAACTTGTGAGCAAACTGTATTTATATAATCACCTTTTTTAATAAATCTGTTAAATACAGTATTTTCTTTATCTGTATGAATAATTATTTGATTAAGCATATCTGTACTTTGAAGAGTATTAGACAATGTAAAAGAAATATCTCCATTTCCTCTTACATTAACTTCAGTTATATAACCTGAATGAAAAGCCATTTCATAATCACTAAATGAAATTTTGCCATTTTCAATATTAATTCCTTTTGAAAGTATTTTAGTGAAAAACTCAACCGGAACCATTGTTCTTCCTTCAACAATTATTGGTGCAGAACTTAATTCAATTGGTGCCATTCTATTTTTAAAATATGAATTCTCTCCAATTTTAATAGATGTCCATTGTGCTCCTTTGATTATTTCAACAGATTTAGTTTCATCATTCCACTTTATTTCATAACCCATCTTTTCTAAAGTAAATCTTAAAGGTAACATAGTAATATTCTCAATAATTTTTAAATCAACATCATAATTAATTATTTCATTATTATATAAAACTAAATTATCTGAAGTGTTTTCTGATATTTCTATTTCTCCATTTACATTTTTTATAATTAAATTTAAAGTTTCTATACTTTCATTTTCCCATGATCTTTTATAATTGAATTCGATTAATGTTGTTGAATTTTTAAGAGTTCTAAAAATAAATTCTCTTTTACCTCCTGCTCCAATAAGATTTGTATTTGGTTCAATATAATTATCACTCACATATTCAATAGAATTCTCATCAATTATTTTATATTCCCACATATATCCCGTTGTAGGATTTTCATTAATAGTAATTGTAAATTCATCTTCATTTACATTGACTTCAAAATTGTTTTTACTTCCTTCATATAATGTTGGAACAAGTTTTTCTGATATAAGCATAGGTGTTACAACGTCTGCAAAAGATACAGCTCCTATCATTATAACCACCATCATTAAACTAATTATTTTTTTCATTTCGTTACCTCCATAATAATATTCATATTTTTTATCTTTCTGGTTGATTAGACGAATATAAAATATAAAAGTTCCAAAAATATTAATTAATTTAAAGAATACTGACTATCTACATTAAATTCGATAATATTGTTTTCAAGTTTAATTTTCATTATTTTCATTGATTTATACTTATCATGATTAATTAATTTAATATCTTGAATTTTATCTAATCTAATAAAAATATTTTGATAAGCATAATTATAATTTCTTAATCTTTCAAAATCATTATTACCTTTAATAACAAAAATTAATTCCAATTCATTTTTCAGTGTCAATATCTCATTCAGTCGATATCTTTTTAAATTTTCTGAATTTAATTTAAATTTTACTAAATCAAAAATTGAAAATATTTTCTCCTCTTTGTATTCTACAACAACTATTGGCTCATTTGACACTTCATTTTTTACAAAATTAAAATATAACAACAATTTAGAAGTATCAATGTTTTTAGTTTTTTCGATATTATATTTTTTCCCTCCATTTGGAATTCGATCACGAATCAATCTAATGACTTCAAGTGCAATTTCTTCAGATACAGTATTGTATTTTATTTTATAAGTTTCGTTTTTACAAACAAAAGTCATATATGAATTCAATAACTCTGCCCCATGCATAATATAGTCTATTTCATTATAATATATTTCTTCCTTTTTAATATCTTCTTGATTATCTTTAGCTGAAAACACAATCATTTTCAATTCTTCAATTAAAATTACTTTATTGTATAAAACAGATCCAGGTTTAACCATAACTCTATCTTTTTCAATTGGAACTTTAAAAGCAAAGTCTGCTGATAATATTAAATCTGATTCTAATAAATACTGTGGAGGAATATCTTCTGTTTTTTTAATTTTCACTAGCCATGGGCCAAATGAATAATGCTCTTGTTCAATTGCATCCATAAAATTTGTTTCTGAAATCATTTTTCACCTTATCTTTCATTTATTAATAATTGCACATATTATTATTTTCTAACGGCATACTTTATTTCTTCCCATCTCTTTTGCTTGATATAACTTCTCATCTGCCCTGTTAATAATTTCAAGCCATGACTCATCATCTGTATATTCTACAACTCCCATACTTAATGTTACATTTTCAACAACTTCAGCAATTTTTTCTTTATCTGAAATAGTTTTTCTTAATTTTTCAGCTACTTTTTTTGCATCTATTAACTCAGTATTTGATAAAAAAACAATAAATTCATCACCACCAAATCTAAATATAGAATCATTTATCCTAAGATTATTTTGTATTATTGTAATAATTTCTTTTAAAACTTCGTCATCTTTTGTATGACCATAACTATCATTTGCGTTTTTAAAATAATCAAGGTCAAACATTATTATTGAAAAAGGTATATCATATCTATTACTTTTTTCCATTTCATCCGTTAAATAGTTTTCTAATTTATTTCTATTAAAGGCTCCTGTTAATTTATCAAAATAAGTAATTTTGATCATTTTAATTCTTGATTTATAAAAAAACATAATTAATGCACTGAAGCTCACATGATTAAAATCACGTGGTTCTAACTTCATTAAGTTTCTCAAATACTCTCACTTAACTAAAAACTGCTAAGTTACAACATATTTGAACTCGCTTAAATACCGTTAGAATTTCACTACCAAGTATTCTTTTGAATACATTAGCGATAGTTTAAGGCTCAATTCAAAACCTTTTTTGTTATTTTTTTCTTGTTTATTTATTGTTTTTATTTATTGTTTCTATATTCCAAAACTGCTTATTAATTTATGTTTTCTTTTTTTTAAGTTTTCTAATCTTTCTATTTCTTTTTTGTGTAATTTGTTAAAGTTTTCAAATTCTTCTA
>Ga0256842_1000907_pt1 | contig 25457 bp, 31 predicted proteins | sample 4559240metaG_FD_185973 | JGI IMG/M metagenome (GOLD analysis project Ga0256842, IMG submission 185973) | Hydrothermal vent microbial communities from Guaymas Basin, Mexico - 4559-240 | ecosystem: Environmental > Aquatic > Marine > Hydrothermal vents | place: Mexico: Guaymas Basin | collected... | reverse complement strand
ATCTCTCTTTGTTGTGGAGGCAGTGATTTATTTGTTTGTAACCATTTTGTTTGTGCAACAGATATCTCCCCTTGTGCATCTTCAAGTCCTGCAAGAATGCGTAGCAGTGTAGTTTTTCCGCTACCGCTTTTTCCGCTGAGTGCTACAAACTCTCCCTCTTGGATCGTTGTTTTGCATTGGAGCTGCATTATACCATTTGCACCGTGAAGCTCTTTTGTTATGTCGATCTTTATCATAATCCAAACCTTTTGTTATGGTGTGCATTAAAGATATAAACACTCAGAAGAACAACAAAAGAGATGCCAAGCATAATGGCACTGTAGATATGGGCACTTTTGTAATCCATAATCTCAACCATTTCATAGATTGCAACGGATGCCACTTTTGTTTCACCGGGAATGCTTCCCCCCACCATTAAGACAACACCAAACTCCCCGACAGTATGAGCAAAGGTAATAATGATGGCAGTAATAAGAGCCGGTTTCATATTTGGAAGGGCAACCCTAAAGAGCGTTGTAAATTTGCTTTTTCCTGCAATATAGCTGGCCTCAAGCATATTTTTATTGAGTGTTTCAAAGCCGTTTTGCAGGGGTTGCACCATAAAAGGCAGAGAGTAAAAACAGCTGGCAATAACAAGCCCTGTAAAAGAAAAGACTAGTTTTACACCCAGTGTATTTTCAAAAAAAGCGCCAAGAGGAGAGTTGTAAGAGAGTGCCCAGAGAATGTAAAAACCAAGTACCGATGGAGGCAGGACCATTGGCAGAGCAGTTAATGCCTCGAGAAAAGGTTTGATGCGTGAGCGGGTTTGTGAGAGATACCACGCAAGAGGCAGAGAAATACAAAAAAGAATAAATGCAGTCAGTGATGCCAGTTTAAAAGAGAGTATAAAGGGCTCAAAACTCATGCCAAAGTCTCCAGTATAGAAATATCACTTGATTTGATGAGTGCTGTTACAGACTCCCCGACTTCCAGCTGCATACGCTTTGCCGAGTCTGCTGTGATGATTGACTCTAAAAGTGTGTTTTCAAAAGAGAGCTGTAGTACACAAAGGAGTTCCCCAAGTTCAATAGCTTCAATTGTCACCGTAAGCTGATTTGTATAACTGAGCATTCCTTTGTACTCTTTTGCAATGGCGATATTGCTCGCTTTTGTTGTGAGTACAAGCTCTTTGGCTTGTGTAATTTCTTCACCGAGTTCAAGGCTCATCATTGTAAGGGAGTGCTCTTGTGAATGGAATGTAACGATGCTTAGTTGATCGTTTGTTCTTATGCGCTCTATCTTTGCACGAATTTTATTCATAAGGTAGTATATCCATATTTTTTAAAGATGCTTTTTGCTTCTTCACTTAAAATAAATTCATAAAACTTTTTGGCTGCTTTGTTGTTTGTGCCATGCTTTAAGATAACGATACCTTGATCAATGGGTGTATAGAGCTTTGTATCTACTTCTATCCAGTGTGTATCTTTTTTAAAGTGTTGCATTTTTGCAGAGTAGAGTGCCGACTTTGCAATAAAGCCAAGATCTGCTGCTGTCATGGCATAGGTAACGGTTTGTGCAATGGATTCAGCAAAGATAAGTTTGGATGCTACTTTTTGGTAGAGTTTTGCACGCTGAAGTGCTTCTTGTGCTGCTTTGCCATAAGGAGCAGTTTTTGGATTGGCAATGGCGATGTGTTTTATCTTTGCATCTGTAACGATTTTTATGCCCTGTGTGAAGTCTCTTGGTTTTTGGCTGAGTATTGCTAAGGCTCCCTGTGCATAGACTACAGGTTTTGTAATTGCAATTTTTTGTTTGTAAAGAGCTTCCGGATATCGTATATTTGCAGACATAAAAATATCGTATGGAGCACCGTTTTGTATCTGTGCTTTGAGTTTTCCGCTTCCTCCAATGATGATACGAAGTTTTGTATCAGGATTTTGTTGATAAAAAGCAGTTTTAAGAGCATCCATTGCATAACTTACATTGGCTGCTAGAGCGATAGTAATACTTTGTGCATATAAAAAAGAGCTAAAAAATAAAAAAAGCAGAATTTGTTTCATTGAATTTCCAAAGAGTAAAGTTAGATTTGTAGTTATAGTATAGTATGAAATATTTAAAAATTACTGAAATTAAGTAAAAGTTAATTAAAGTATCCTTAAATTAAGTCATTTGTAAGTTTATGCGGTTATACTTCCATCACTTAAACAAATCTCCCTCTAAGATGTTTGTTAAAAAATTCCTACGAAAGGTTCATGAATGAAATTTACTAAAATTGCAACTCCTGAACAAATCGATCAAAAATGGGTTTTGATTGATGCTGAAGGTAAAACTTTTGGTCGTATGATCACTGAGGTAGCTACTATCTTACGTGGTAAGAACAAAGCATGTTTTACTCCAAATATTGACTGTGGTGACTATGTAGTTATCATTAACGCTTCTAAGGCTAAATTTAACGGTCTTGGTAAAATAGCAAATAAAGAATATTTTTCTCACTCTGGATACTTCGGTTCTACTAAGAGTGTTAAAATGACTGAGCTTTTAGAAAAGAATCCTGAGAAACTATATAAATTAGCAACTCGTGGTATGCTTCCTAAAACTAAGCTTGGTGCTAAAATGCTTAAAAAATTAAAAATTTATGCAGGTGCTGAACATCCTCACACTGCACAAATTGCTAAATAAGGACTAATTATATGGCAAATAAAATATATGCAACAGGTCGTCGTAAAGCGTCTATCGCAAAAGTATGGTTAACTCCAGGTACAGGAAAAATTACAATCAACGGTCTTTCACTAGACGCATGGTTAGGTGGACTTGAAGCGAAAAAGCTTCGTGTAAAACAACCACTTGTTTTATCTAAACAAGAGACTTCAGTTGATATTGTAGCTACTACTTTAGGTGGTGGTTTCGGTGGTCAGGCTGATGCACTTCGTCACGGGATTTCTCGTGCACTTGTAGCATTTAATCCAGAGATTAAAGCTATACTCAAACCTGAAGGTATGATGACTCGTGATGCACGTGTTGTTGAACGTAAGAAACCAGGTAAGAGAAAAGCTCGTCGTTCTCGCCAGTTCAGCAAACGTTAATCGTCTTGCACCTTTTTATCAAGAGATTTTTCTCTTGGTAAAACTCTTTCTTTTTAAAAATCATAAAACCTTTAAATTTTATACTATAATTTCACCACTATGAAATTATTACTATTATTACTCTTTTTTACAGAGCTTTTTTCATCTACATTACAGTTGGCAACATCAGCAAATCCATCACGTCTTAATCCAATTTTGGCAACGGACTCCTCATCTTCAGAAATTACAGGTTTTTTATTTAATGGACTTGTAAAGTATGATAAAGATAATAAAGTCATTATTGGCGATCTTGCCAAAAAGTTCTATTTTAAAGATGATACTACTTTGATATTTGAACTGAGAAAAGGTGTCCTTTGGCATGATGGTAAGCCTTTTAGTGCCAAAGATGTTCTTTTTACCTATAAAACACTTATATCAGACAAGATAGCATCTCCATACTCTGCAGGATTTCGTTTTGTAAAAGATGTGAAAGTTTTGGATCCCTATACTGTTGCGGTAGAGTACAAAAAGCCATACTTTAAAGCTTTAGAGACCTGGATGATGGGGATAGTACCAGAACATCTTTTAAAAGATGAAAAGAATCTGATGAATTCCAGCTTTAATATGCACCCTATAGGCACAGGTCCATATAAACTAACACAATTGGAGTTTTCAAAAAATATAGAGCTTTTGGCAAATGAGAACTATTTTGAAGGACGTCCAAAAATAGATAAGATTGCTTTTCATGTTATAGCAGATCCTATGACACGTATTTTGATGCTTAAAAACGGAGAACTTGATCTTGGCAGTATTGATCCCTTGGTAATGGAGCGGCAACTCAGCAGTGATTTTTTTAAAAGATTTAATATCTATGAGAAAATATCACTTTCATATACCTATCTTGGATTGAACCTTAGAAAGAAAAAGTTTGCAGATCCTCGTGTACGTAAAGCGCTCTCTTTGGCAATAAATCGCCAAGAGTTGATTGATATTCTCTTTTTTAAACATGCAAAAGTCTGTACAGGACCTTTTTTACCGGGAAGCAGTGCATATAACTCAAATATAAAAGCACCAAAACAAAATATAGAGCAGGCAAAAGCCTTGCTTCGTGAAGCTGGATATGATGAAAAACATCCTTTTGTGTTTGAGATCGCAACATCAAATTCAAGTTCTATTCGTCCCTATGCTGCAGAGATTTTACAGTATCAGCTTGCAAAAGCAGGAGTTGTTGTAAAACTTCGTGTAATGGAGTGGCAGGCATTTTTAAATATGGTTGTTTTTCCGCATAAATTTGATACTGTTTTACTTGGTTGGGGACTCTCTCCAACACCGGATCCCTATATGTTTTGGCATAGTGACAATGATAAAAAAGGTGGATTTAATCTTGTAGGTTATCATAACAGTGAGATAGATAAGTTAATAGAACGATCGCAATCTATTATAGATAAAGCAAAACTTGTAAAGATATGGCAAAAAATGTTTGCAATGATTGTGCATGATAACCCCTATCTCTTTTTGTATATTCCAAACTCTATAACAGCTGTAAATAAAAAGATTAAAAATATTAAACCGGCTTCTGGTGGAATCTGGTATAACTATATAAAATGGGAGAAAGAGTGATAATACTGTTTGATTTAGATGGGACATTGATTGATTCCACAGAAGCAATTTTGGAAAGTTTTCATTATGCTTATGATTTTTACAACAAAAAACATCCATCAGATGCAGAGATAGAAGCCTTGATAGGGCATCCTTTAGATGTAATGTTTGCACGTTTAGGTATTGAAGAAGATAAAGTTTGGGATTATGTAGCACTGTACAAAGAACATTATAGAGAGATATCGACACAAAAAACGGTACTGCTTCCTTATGCAAAAGAGGCTGTTGAACTTGCTGCTAGTTTTGCAAAGTTAGGTATAGTGACGACAAAAACAGGAAAATATTCACAAATACTTATGGAGCATTTTGGATTGATGGATAAGTTTGAGGTTCTTATAGGTCGTGAGCATGTTGAACATCCAAAACCGCATGCTCAACCTATACTAAAAGCTTTAGAGGTCTTTGATATTCATGATAAAGATATCTGGATGATTGGTGATACTGAATTAGATTTAATAGCTGCTGATGCAGCAGGAGTTAATTCTATAGGAGTATTGAGTGGTTATGGTACAAAAGAGAAGTTGGAAAGATTTACAAATGTTATTTTTAGTGATACTTATAAAGCTATTTTGTGGTTAAAAAGTAGAAATTCATCACACTCTTAACAGACATTATAAGCTAGAGTATTATATCAAGCTATATTTAAGTGCTGGTTGCCTAAAATACTCATAAATAGACTTGATAGAAAATATTAAAATATTTCTTGACAAAAGAAAAGGAGAATTTATGCTAGAAATCAGATGGCATAGTCGTGCTGGTCAAGGGGCCGTAACAGGGGCTAAAGGTTTAGCAGACGTTATTTCTACAACTGGGAAGCATGTACAGGCATTCGCATTTTACGGTTCAGCAAAACGTGGAGCTGCAATGACAGCGTATAATCGGGTAGATGAGAAGCCAATTTTAAACCATGAAAAATATATGGAACCAGATTATGTTTTTGTAATTGATCCAGCGTTAGTTTACACATCTGATGTAACAATAAATGGAAAAGAAGATACAAAATATATTATTACAACGCATTTAACGACAGAAGAGTTAGTTGCTGCACAACCAAAGTTAGAGGGTAAAGAAGTCTATACTGTTGATTGTATTACAATTGCAAATGAGACTATTGGCCGTGCTATTCCAAATACACCAATGCTTGGTGCATTTATGAAAATTTCTGGTATGTATGATATTGAATTTTTCAAAGAGAGTATGCAAAGGGTTCTTAAAAAGTTACCACAAAAGATTGTTGATGGTAATATGTTGGCAATTCAACGTGCATATGATGAAGTGAAGTAAGGAGCTGATGATGGAAAATAATGGTTGGAATGAATTTGAAATCGGAGCTATGCTTCGTACTTTTGATGGCGCTATAGAAGATATTGCCGGAACACGTCAAGAAGATCGTAACTACACACAAAACAGCTCTTTTACTGCAAGTGTAGCAGATTGGAGACTTGAAAAACCGGTTTTCAATAAAGACTACTGTATTGATTGTCAGTTTTGTTGGGTATATTGTCCGGATATCTCTATTATTTCAAGAGATAAGAAAGTAATTGGTGTAGATATGGATCACTGTAAAGGGTGTGGTATTTGTGTTGAGGTTTGTCCTACAAATCCTAAATCACTTCTTATGTTCAGTGAACAGACAGATGAAGAGAGCGCAATTGCTGGATGGCCTACTAAAGAAGATAAGGAGAAATAATGGCATTTGATAAATTAGAATTAAATGAAACAGAAGTATGGGATGGAAATCACGCGGCAGCACAAGCTTTGAGACAGGCTCAGGTTGATGTAGTATCTGCTTACCCTATTACACCATCAACTGCCATTGTTGAAGGGTATGCAAAATTCAAATCAGACAATTTAGTTGAGGGTGAATTTGTAATGGTTGAGTCTGAACATGCTGCAATGAGTGGATGTATCGGTGCTGCAGCAGCTGGTGGACGTGTTGCAACTGCAACTGCTTCACAAGGTTTGGCACTCATGGCTGAAACACTTTATCAGGCTTCTGGTATGCGTTTGCCGATCGTTCTTAATATTGTTAACCGTGCATTGGCTGCACCGTTGAATGTTAACTGTGACCATTCAGATATGTATATGGTTCGTGATAGCGGTTGGATTCAATTTGATGCATTTAACCCACAAGAAGCGTACGATTTGAATCTTATAGCTTTCAAAGTTGCAGAAGATCATGATGTAAGACTTCCTGTAGTTGTTAATCAGGATGGTTTTTTGACATCACATACTGCTCAGGGAATTCATCCTCTTAGTGATGATGATGCTTATAATTTTGTTGGTGAATATAAGCCGATGAATGATATGCTTGATTTTGAAAATCCAGTAACACACGGTGTTCAAACTGAAGAAGATTGGCACTTTGAGCATAAAGCTCGTCAACATAGTGATACAATGAATATTGTTCCGGGTAAAATTGATGAAGTATTTGCTGAGTTTGAAAAATTGAGTGGTCGTAAATATTCTCAACTTGAATGTTACAATATGGATGATGCAGATGTAGCAGTTGTTTGTATGGGTACATCTGTTGAAACTGCTCGTGAAGTGGCATTGGAGATGAGAGAAAAAGGCATTAAAGCAGGTGTTGTAGGTATTCGTGTTTTGCGTCCGTTCCCATTTGCAAATATAGCAGAAGTTTTAAAAGACATTAAAGCTGTTGCTGCACTTGATCGTTCAGCTCCAGGTGGTGCGGCAGGTGCTCTGTTTAATGAGATAGCAGGTGCTCTTTTTAATACTGATTCAAAAATGCTTTTAAGTGGTTATATTTATGGTCTTGGTGGTCGTGATTTAACAAAAAAACATTTAGTAGATTTATATACTGAGCTTCAAGCAAATGCTGATGCCGGTAAATTACTTACTCAACAACAACAGTTTATCGGTGTTCGTGGACCGAAACTAGCTTTTTTATAGGATAGAATTATGAGCGAAATGAAAAAAATTAAAAACTTAAAAGAGTTTTCAACATCGGCTGACCGTTTTGAAGGTGCAAATCTTCTCTGTCCTGGTTGTGCACACTCTATCATTGTTCGTGAAGTTTTAAATGCTACAAATGATGATTTGGTTCTTGCAGCTTCTACTGGTTGTTTAGAGGTATGTACTGCAGTTTATCCTTACACTTCTTGGGATGCTTCTTGGATTCATATCGGTTTTGAAAATGGTTCTACTGCAGTTTCAGGTGCAGAGGCAATGTACAAGGCTCTTAAAACAAAAGGACGACTCAAGCAACCGGATCGTAATCCTAAGTTTGTAGCTTTTGGTGGTGATGGTGCCTCTTATGATATCGGTTTTCAGTGGATTTCTGGTTGTATGGAGAGAAATCATGATATGATGTATGTTGTCCTTGATAATGAAGTGTATGCAAATACAGGTGGACAACGTTCATCTTCTACACCAATTGGTGCAAGTGCTACAACTACACCGGCTGGTTCTATCTCTTATGGTGAAACACGTAACAAAAAAGATATGATGGGTATTATGGCTGCACACAATATTCCGTATGCTGCACAGGTAGCTCCAAATAAATGGAAAGATATGGTCAAAAAAATTCAAAAAGGTTTTGCAACAGAGGGTGCGGTATTTATCAATGCAGTATCTCCTTGTACAACTGAGTGGAAATTTGATCCTAAAGATACAATGCACTTAGCAGATCTTGCAACAGATACTTTAGTATTTCCATTGTATGAAATCATTGACGGTCATGAGTTAAATATCACTTACCGACCTAAAAATGTTGTGCCTGTTGAAGAGTATTTAGCAGCACAAGGGCGTTTTAGACACCTTTTCAAAGATGAGTATAAATACTTAATCAAAGAGTGGCAAGAGCGTGTAGATGCAAACTGGGCGTATCTGAATCGTAGAGAAGAAGCTCGCGTTTAGTCGTGAACTTCTAGCTTTACAGCATCTTGCACCTTTCTCAGTTACGGCAGGCTATAAGCCTAGCCTTAAACTGAGAAAAGCACAATCTACTATAAATCTAAAACTTCTTTATTCCTTATATCTCAATAGTAAATTTTTTCTTGTTCCAAAGCTCTAGCTTTGTAACTCATATATTTTTTTTATTTCAATTTACAATCAAACTATTTTGCTAAAATACTTGTAATTAAAATTAAGGATTTATATTATGCCATTACTTGACTCTTTTACAGTTGATCATACAATTATGCCTGCTCCTGCAGTGCGTAAAGCAAAAACAATGAAAACTCCATGTGGGGATAAAATTACAGTTTATGATTTGCGTTTTTACAAACCAAACAAAGACAAAATGGATGGGCGTGGTATTCATACACTAGAGCATCTTTTTGCAGGTTTTATGCGTGAACATCTTAATTCTAAAAATGTAGAGATCATTGATCTTTCTCCTATGGGTTGTCGTACTGGCTTTTATATGTCAGTAATTGGTACACCGGATGAAAAAAGAGTAGCAAAAGCTTGGAAAAAATCGATGGAAGATGTGCTTCAAGTAAAAAGCAAAAAAGATATTCCTGAATTAAATGTATACCAATGCGGAAGTTATAAAATGCACTCACTCAAAAATGCGAAAAAAATCGCATCAGATGTTCTTTCTCATAAAATCGGTGTTATGGATAATGAAAAAATCAAGCTGAGTAAAAAGAAACTTAAAGAGATAAACGGCTAATGTTAGTTGTAGTACCAATGGACTCTACAGATGTTCAAAAAGCTAAAATTACACCGGTTTTAGAAGCAAAAACATGGGCAGAGTTACGCATAGAAGAGGGTGAACTTGTAGAAGTGATTCACGCAGATAGTTATGACGCTTTTGAAGCATGGCCGGAAGCTGTTGTAGTGTGCAGTGATGGTGAGCCTGTTATGGATTTTATTAATATGTCTATGATAGTTCTTGTTGCACATACACAAAAGAGTATTGATGAGATTGTGGAAGCTTTTCTTTTCCGTGAATTACACGATTTAGCCTATTAAGATGCAGTTAGATCAGTTTTTAGAACTCTTTCATCCCCTTCCGGGGAATCATTATTTGCAAGTTACAACAAAACAAGATGCGACAACACAAGCTCTTTTAGAACGCATAAAAGAAGTAGATGGTGAGTTTCGACTTGCTCTTTATGGTGAAGATGAATTAAGGCTTGATGATACATTAACAGACGCAAAAGTGCAGTATATAAAAAAATTTAACACTCCTTTTCGAGCACTTCCACGTGATAATGATATTGTTATATTAAAAGATATTCTTTCAGTACACACTAATCCTAAACTTCTCGTAAAAATTGCCTATACAACGCTTGCAAATACGGCAGATATAGTGATTATGGAGAAAAAAGGAACGATGGATATCAAAGCTACAAAACAACTTTTAGAAGATTTTGAGTTCCGTGCACCCAATTCCATAGATGTTTTAGATGAGTATGATCTTGTTATGGCAAAAAAGATGCATATGTGGGGTAATGGATTGTAGAGATTTTATGTACCCTTTCCATATTGTTGATATATCCCTATATAAAGGCTTTTGTTCTTTAATGATGCATATGTTTTGAACCACTTTGAACTACTATTTACCATTTTGAAGTACATAAAAAAGTACATAAATATTTTTATTCTGCTATAATTTTTGAATAACTTATGGAGAATAATTAAATGGCTATTAAAAAACTATCTAAACAGCAAACATTACTAACTGAATACAAAGATGTATTGTTAAAAATGAAAGAAGAAAAACAGACTATTGATAATATATTAATTCATTTAAACAAAAAATTAAAGTTAGAAATTGAAATAAAACGAAGTCATTTACAAACTTTTTTTAAAAATAATTCAAAAGGTACTACATATCCAGGAATCATAAAAACAACTATGAAAGATGGAAGTAATGCTATTATGGTAAGTTTTAAATATCTTTCAAAAAGATACCCTACAAAAAATTTTACAAAGTTATTTGGATGTAAGACTGAAAAACAAGCATATGACAAACTTGGAGAAGTTAAAAATGAAATCTCAAAAGGTAGAGATCCATTTATAATTACTAAAGAAACATTAAATGAGTTATATGATGAAAGAAAAAAAATATGTTTGATAAATGGAACTTGGAGAACACGAACTGTAGAAAGCTATGACTATTTTTATAATAAGTATATTAGAAAAACTATTGGACATAAAAAATTATCTAAAATCACTTATGATGATTTGAAAAAAATATATGATGTTGAAATGGCACATGTTGAAAACTCAACTAAAAATCAATTTAAAAGAATCGTAAGACCAATTTTTATAGAAGAGATAAAAAAAGGAAATATACATACTAATATAGTTGATATGATAGAAACATACAATATGCCAGTTCGTGAAAAATTGGAATTAAGAACATTTGAAAATAATCTTGATATTATTAGAAAATTATACAATGCTGTTCCAAAGTATGAAGCACTTGCATATAGTCAAAAAGAAGAAATGAGAAGTTATTTAATGATGATTGTGATGACTGCTCATAGACATGGAGAACTAAGGCAATTAACGATTGAAGATTGTTATTTAGATAGAAAAATGATTATTGCTCCGAAAGAGATTACAAAAACAAAGGAAGATTATAGATATCCAATTCCAGAAGAAGTTATACCATATTTAAAAACTATAAAATCAGGTTTAATTTTTCCAACTGTTAAAAAAGGTTCTATGTATCAAGTATTCCAAAGATTAGTAAAATTAGCAGGTATAGAAACTTTTAAGGGTAAAAGAATATCTCCACATGATATGAGAAGGTTGATGCTATCTGTTATGATTAAAGATTTAAGAATTGATAGTGTCCTAGCTGATAGTTGTTTAAATCATAAACAAAGAGGGGTAATCAATCATTATCTGAGTTTTGAATACAAAGATATTGAAGAAGCATATTATAAATATTGGGATTTAATAAGGAAATCAAACAACATCTAATGTTCCAGTTCTTTGCCATATTTATTGGCAAAGAACAATCTAACTGCTATAATTCAATTATCATTTTAGAAAGAAATATCAATTAAATTAGTTAGGATGGGTTATATATTTAACATGAATAAAAAACAATATACTTTTATAGATTTATTTGCAGGAGCTGGTGGTTTTGCAGAGGGTTTTTATAAAGAAAACTATCGAGCATTATCACATGTTGAATTTGACAAATATGCTTGTGATACTTTAAAAGAAAGAATGAGGTTTTATAATTATTCAGAAGATGAAATTAAAATTTGTGTTTTACATAAGGATATTACAGATAAAGATATTATTGAAAAAATGAATCTATCTGTTAATGGTAGTGAAGTAGATGTAATAATTGGTGGTCCTCCATGTCAATCATTTTCTTCACAAGGAAAGGCAAGAGATCCAAATGGTATGAAATGTGATTGTAGAAATTATTTATATGAAAACTATATAAAAATACTTAATTATTATAAACCAAAATTTTTTGTATTTGAAAATGTGAGAGGTTTGTTATCGACAAAACTAAATGAGAAATTGATAATAAATGATATATTTAAAGATATGAAAAAAAACTATCATATATTAGAAGATAAAAATAGAATACTATTAGATGCTTCTAAATTTGGTGTTCCACAAGAGAGAAAAAGAGTAATAATAATTGGAATTAAAAAAAATTTAAAAGTTGATTTTTCTATAGAAGACATATATAATGATTTAGAAAATATTTCAAATAACCAACCAAGAAGAACTGTTTTTGATGCAATTGCAGACTTACCTAAATTAAAAGCTGGTCAAGGGCAAGAGGTATTACCACACTCTCCAAAAATTGAAAATGATTACTTGAAATTGTTAAGACACCCATCACAAAATACAATCCATCATCATGTTGCAAGAAATCATAATAGTTTAGATATTCAAAGATATAAATTTATGAGTAAAAACAATTGGACACTTACTGAACTTTACTCAAATAAACCTGATTTAATACACCCTAAAAAAAGACTTTTTAATAATAGTTATGTGGTTCAAAAATATACCATGCCATCTAAAACAATAATCGCTCATTTGTATAAAGATGGAAATCAGTTTATACACCCAGACCATACACAACAAAGAACATTTACACCTAGAGAGGCTGCAAGAATTCAATCATTTCCTGATGATTTTATTTTTCCTTGTTCAAAAACCCAACAATACAAACAAATAGGAAATGCAGTTCCTCCTTTATTAGCTCAACACATTGCAAAATTATTAAAAAAATATTTAAAAAAAATGGGATATTAAATGTTATTTCAGTCAATTGATAAACTTACACAAACAGATAAGAAGTTTTTTATAGAAAAAATCAATGTTATGAATGAATTAGTCAAAAAATACTGTATTCAAAAAAAAATAGATTTTACTAATTTACAGCCTGATATTAACATTGTTATTAAAGAGTTAGTGGATTTCGGAATTGTAAATTCACAAGATGATTTAGAAATATTAAAACGAACTATTACAAAAGAATATGAACCTTTATTGAAAACACTTACTCTTTATAAAAAGAAAAATTTGAAATTTTTAGATAAATTTTCAAATAAATATAGACAACAATTACAATTGAAGAATGAACAATCTAATAAACCAAAAATAATTGATTTATTCTGTGGGGCAGGTGGTTTTAGTTTAGGTTTTGTTAAGGAAGGTTATAAAATTGAACTTGCAAATGATATAGAAAAAGTTGCACTTGAAACATATAAATTTAATCATCCTGAAATAAATACAAATAAAATTATTGAAGGAGATATTAAAGAAATCGTAGAAAATATCAATAATTATATAGATACAGATATTGACATTATTATAGGTGGTCCTCCTTGTCAATCATTTAGTAGTGCTAACCAGCAAAGAGTAATAGATGACCCTAGAAATATTTTATATAAATATTATGTTAAAGCAGTGGAAAAAATAAAACCTAAATTTATTTTAATGGAAAATGTAAGAGGGATGAAAAAAGTTGCTAATCAAGTTGTAGAAGACTTTGATAAAATAGGTTATGATGTAGAATATAATTTATTTGATTCAAGTGATTTTTCTGTTGCACAAAAAAGAGTTAGATTATTGTATATAGGTGTCAATAAAGAATATTCCCTTACAAAAAAAGTTACTCCAAATATGCTAATGAAAGAAGTTTTAAAAGAATTAGAGAATAAACCAAAATTTGTATTAAAAGATGCACTTGAAAATATAGAACCTCTAGGGTGTGCAAAAATTAAAAATTTAACTGAGGTTGATTGTGAAGAATCTGGAAAAAAAATTTCATTCAATCATTATCCACTTAATAAATATTTAAAACTTATAAATGATGATAAGAAATCTGATTTTACCTTAAACCATAAAGCAAGATTTAATAACCAAAATGACCAAGAAATTTATTCTATATTGAAACAAGGACGAGATGCCACTTGTGAAAGTATAAGTCATATAATGCCATATAGTCACCGAAATCATGTATTTAAAGATAAATATTTCAAGTTAATCGAAAATAATCCATCAAGAACTATTACTGCTCATATGAAAATGGATTGCCACTCACATATACACCCTACTCAGATAAGGGGATTGACACCAAGAGAAGCGGCTAGAATTCAATCATTTCCAGACGACTATTTATTTTTAGGTCCCTATCTCAAAACATATATGCAAATTGGAAATGCAGTTCCTCCCCTAATGGCACAAATATTCGCAAAAATATATAAAAGGTATTTATAGCTTTATTTTAATTATTTTGATATTATTACCTTAAAAATACTTTTAAGGTATTCCATGCAAATTATTACATTAGAAAAATATTTAGATAGCCCTACAACATCATGTGATATAAGTAGCAAGGTCCATGATTGTTATATATTACTACCATCAAAGATACATAAATATTTCAGTAATCAAGAAGATGGAGATATTGATTTAATAGATATATCAACAAATAAAAGATTTACTATGCAATTTAGTAAAGGTCGAGAATATCGAATAAATCAATTTCGCCAATATATCAATGAGAAGAAAATTACTATGGGAGATAAAATTTCTTTAAATATTATCCAAAATAATAATAAGAATATAGAGTTTTTTATTGATGTAGAACATAATAATTTTTTTAAATTACAAGATAAAGATACTCATTTATACAATGGCTACTTAAAAGATTCTTTTTTAAAGTTATTTGATACATCTCACAAGATAAGTGTAAAACTTGATGATGGTTCTGATTTAGAAATAGAAAAAATAAATAATCAATTTAAAATTATTTCGTTAAATATAAATAAATTTATTTTAAATGAAAATAAGGATACAACTTATACAATAACAAAATTATCTACTCCCTCTGTATCAGATAAACAAAGTATAAAAATTGATGATACAACAAATAACTTAAATGATAAAAAAAATATAAAAGAATTGTTTAAAAAATATATTGATGGATTGGAAATAAAAACTAAAAAAACTGCGAAAAGGTTAGAATATTTAGAAACTTTACTACCACAACAAATTAACAAAAATAATCCTATCAGTTTATTTGAAATTACAGATATTAACGAATTAAAAAAAATTGCAGATACATTAAGAATGGGAAATGCTAATTGGGAATGGGATAGAAAATATGGGAGTGAAGTATTACAAACAGTTGGTTACTATATAAAATTTTTAGATAATTTATTAAATTTTGATACAAAACAAGAAGAAAAGAACTTAAATTCAAAAAAAATTGATTTAGATAGCAATCAATTTCATTCATTTATCAAAAGAATCTCTCCATTATCTGAATACCCCAATCTAAATAATATTGATGCGAATATTCTCTTTAATATAGGACAACCTAATACAGGAAAAAGTTATAACTTTGAAAAATCACAAATTTTTAGTGAAGCAGATATTGACAAAAATCAATACTTGAAAATTCCAGTTTCTGGAGGAATAGGTAATGAGTATAAAGGACTTCAAAGTACAGACTTAGCTATAACTTATGACCCTATAAAAAAAGAATTAAAATTTGGAGAATTCTTACAAATATTGATGTCTGCAATTGTTAATCCAAGTATTCCTCATATTATATTTTTAGATGATTTTCACAATCAAGATATATCATCATTGTTATCTGAATATACTCCTTTATTTAAGGCTCAACAAAAAAGAGATATTATTCAGCCAGATGAATCTGATAATGTTTATAATACATCTTTTTCTGACATAGATGAGTTTATTGATATATGGAATAATTTTATCATAACACATTGCACTAATACTCCAATTGTTCCATTAACCAACCGTATTTCTGGGAAATCTTTAAATTTAGTATATCCATCTAATTTTTATTTATTAGGTGCAGCCAACTTTAATGAAAATTCATTAAATATTTTTGCAGATTGGGAAGATAGAGCTAAAATAACATATAAAAACCCTATTGAAGATTTTAATTATGTATTAAATGAAGATGACAAATCTAATAAAAACAATATCCATTTTTTGGAATGTTGTAAAGCAATGAATACTAATTTAAAAGAAATTTTAGAGTTAAACAATATTTTTGATTATGATAGATATTGTTTTGGTATGTGGAAGATAATAAAAGCTGATGGGATGATTATCAATGAATTATCAGAACAAAAAAAGACAATTATATTCTTTTTTGGAATGATTAAAAATTCATTAAAATTTAATAATAAAAATAGTTATATCAATGATATTGGATGGCAACTAATTGGAAAAATGCAAACTAATGAATGGTTTAAAGAAAATATTGAATCTATCTCCGATATAGAAGAAATTGACTATAAGATTTTACATAAATATAATATTTATGAAGACGATATTTAAAACTTAGATATGGAAATAATCTCATATAAGAAAAAAAATCATTTATATTTAGCATTTCAAGACTTCAATCATAAAGAAGATGATATATATAAAAAACTAAAAATATTTCCTATAAAATCTCAAAAAACTATAAGAAACTTTTTAGAAAAAAATATTTTCTCTGATACTCTAACAAGACAAACTCATTATCTTAATACAATATCGACATACATTGAAGATATGTATGATGATGAAACTCAATATTTTTTTCATTTATATATATTCCCCAAAGATTTAATAATAACTAATCTTCAAGATTACAAAGATGATGAATTAATTAAAAAAATAGAATTTCTCTCAACTAAATTATTTTACTTATACAGCAAACTATTAAATACAAATGAAAAAGCTATTAAACTTTTTAATAACTATAAAGGGAAGAATTTTTTACAGTTAGAATCAGAGTTTTATATACATAAATTAGGTCAAATATATTCATACCTTATCAATTATAATGCTAACCATCAGATGAAGATAGTTTGTAGTGATAAAAGGATAGGAATAGAGATTGATTCCTTAAATATACTAGAATCAAATCCATTAAAAAACTATCAATTTATTAAAATGCCACACCAACAAGAGTTAGTAAGATTTATTTACTCACTTATAGATTTTTTAAAAATATATAGGATTGAAATATTTAAACTTGATTATCAAGAGGAATATGAAAAAATAATCAAGCTAACTAATAAAATAACTAATTTATTATTAAAAATATCATCTCGAAAATATCTTATAAATGACAATATTAAAAAAGAAAATCTACTTCAATATTTTTCAAAATATAAAAATAAAAAAGAATTACAACAAAATAAACATCTGTATAAAATAGTAAAATCAATTTTTCTAACACAATTAGAAGAAGAAACACTTTTATTTAAAAGCATTGATTTAACAAAAATATTTGAAAAAATAGTTGAGTTAAAGCTATCTGATTATAATAATGTTCTTTATATCGGAGATGAAAATAATAAAATCATTACTCCCAAATGTGGTACTGATACTACATCTTTAAATAGTGTAAATTTTTTAATCAATAAAGCTGAAAAACCGAAACAATATCCAGATTTTTTAATTAAAGACCCTTTCTATGGTCCTAGTATTTACCATATAATTGATGCAAAATATAAATTATTTGCAGAAAAAAAGTTGGATAGTCATGATATTAGACAGATTTTATCGTATTCTATTCTTTTTAATAAAGAATACTCTCAGCAACTGACAAATCAAAAAAACATTAAAAAATTTATAATTTATGCGAAACAATCATATATAGATTTAAATAATATTGAGAACTTAACAATTGATGAATCAATCATAGATATATCATCTTCTTGTGTTGATTGCTCAACATATATTGAAAACCTCTTTAACAGCGAACTTAAATATATTGGTATAAATACTATCAAAGAAATTTAAATTTATTCCGCACTATCCATTTAAAACAAGAGCAAAAAGGATGTGATTTACAATCACTTCCACTAAATACAACTTCTTAACTTTATAATTTTTGTTGCACAACAGAAAATCAACCAAATCAATAATCTTTCAAAAATCAATCATTAGTTCAAGTTTTCGTAATTTAATTTTAGAATATTATTGTCTGATATTAACATTAAATATTGCATATTCAGAGGTTAATATAAGACAAAATCTTCTTTATAAACTCCTACAAACCCGATGAACTAACGAAGAAATATTTGACAGATTAAGAGATTAGTTTGAAGTTCTTAAAATTAAAAAGTTAAGAAGAAAAAACACCCCTCAAAATCTTCAAAAAAATATTTGAAATTAAAGGAAAAAGAGATGAAAGTATATATAACAGACTTAGAGGCATATAATAATGGTGTATTAGTAGGGAGATGGATGACATTACCTATGGATAGAGATTTACTTGCTGAGAGTGTAGAGGACATTTTAAGAGAGGGAAAACAAGCTTGTAATCACTCACATCATCATGAAGAATACTTCATAACAGATTTTGAATGTGAGTATATGACAATAGAAGAATATTCTCCAATTAACAAGTATAACCACATTGCGGAAGCTATGGAAGACATAGATGAAGATGGTGTAAAAGCTATTAAGTTTTTAGTTGAAAATAATCTTGTTAAAGATATTTTTGAAGCGATAGAAAGTTATGAAGATAGTGTGAGAATTTACGAAGATAGCACAATGGAAGATATAGCAGAAGACTTTATTGAAGAGTGTTATAACCTTGATGACATACCAACAATCATAAGTAATAATATAGACTATGAATCTATTGCTCATGATATGGAGATAGAGGGAAGTTATTTTAAAGTAGATAATGATATCTATGAGTATATAGGGTAAAATTACCCTATATTTAACAAATATTTTAAAAAGGAATATAAAACTATGAAAAATTTAATATTAGTGATTTTACTATCATTTACAACTCTATTACAAGCACAATCATTCTCTAAAAATAATATATTGGGAGTGTGGAAAATATCAGCTAAAAATGAGTTTCGAGGGTTTGTTTCGTTTGGCAAAGAGTTCTCAACAATAAGGGGAGAATCATATATTTTAATTTTTAACAATCAAGGTTTCGTTAAAAATAAAACTACTGGTTCAATCTATAACTATGAAATCATAAACCACCAACTAAAAATATATCAAACAAAAACCTATAAATATAACCATAAAATCAAAGATAGAAAACATTATGATTTATGGGCTATGAGTGGAAGTTATGAGGGATGTAATCTTGCTAAAATTAAAGTAAAAAAACTGACTGGATATTTTCGTAAAGAAGGCTATCGTTTTTGTAAGATAGAAGACTATCCACAGCCAATTTTTAGAAGTCGTGAGGATTATAATTTTTAATCTTCACTACTATTGAGTAAATTATTGATGATGTCATTTTCTTTTTCTTGTTCAATCTCTTTCTTTGTGGATTTGATATTTTTTTGATTTTTGACTGCTTGATCTATCTCCGCATCAGACATATTTTCTTGATTTATTTGTATATCAAAACTGATAAGTTTATATTTTTTATCAATTTTATAAGATACTAAAATATCAGTATATTTATTGATAGGTTCTAAAGCTCGTTTTACGACTTTTTCTGCTTCTGAAATATATTTTATAGGTTTTTTACTTGGTAAAAAAGATTTGAAAGTATCTAAGTCTATCTCTTTTGCTTTATATTTGAAAAACTGCATCGCTTTTAATCTTTGATATAAGACGATATGTATTCCAGTCCGTAGTTTCTGTTGGTGTTTTGAATATAGGTTTGTAAAATGACCTCTTTTTTTATTTGTCATAAGATTAAAAAGTTCAGAAGATAGAGAAATTTCATAAACTTTTTCTTTTGCATTTTCTTGACTATTATCATATATTTTATAGGATAATAGATTCTGATTAGCACTTTTGACAACTTTACCATTCATATCAATGTAATTTTTTATTTTGATATTGACACATAATCCATCAAGAGCATTTTCAATAATCTCATAATACCCTTTAACACTATCTGGCAGGTTCAAAAAAGCTTTTAAATCTTGAAGTGAGTAAATTGTATTAAATCGTTCTTCTAAGTCTAATTTACCCCTTTTATGAGCTTCTACATCCATCTCATGCCAAAACCTATCAAGTAATTTAACAGAGTTCGCTTGTGTGTCTGCTAAAAATGCTTCAATCACTTCATTTGGTTTTAATATCTTAAAATCTTTACTGATTATTTTATTCATAATTCTCCTTTTATATAAGTTAAAATTATTATAAGGAAAAAATTTATTTTTTCCCAATAAAATGATAGTTTTAATAAATAAGTTTATATTTTTTCTTGCAAGTCCATATTTTAGGTATTTCACTTTTACTTAAAAACTGAAAGGATATCCCTGAAAATTGAAAATATATCCCAGTTAAGTGAAATTTTTTACCTGCAAAAGTGAAAGTATAACCCTGAAAATTGAAAATATATTCTTGAAACATATTTGTCTATGGGAAAATATCTCCCCTGAAAGATAAGAAACTATTAAAACTATAGAAAAAAGATTGAGCTTAATTGTTCTAAATAATATTTATATTGAATGATAGTCTTTTATAAGAGTAAAAAACTCTAAGCCGAGTTTTTAAGTAAGAGGAATGTAAATTTTATCCCTCTTGTTTAAGTTTGTATCATAATAATTACTATGTTTTTTATTATCTTCCTAATCTTGGAGGTTTAGGTGGCTCTGGTGTCAATAGTGGTGCAAATATATCTATCCTATTTAATAATACAAATTCTAATATATCAAATACAGCATCCAAGAAGTTAAAAAATATTGAAAAAAACATCACTTCACTCCTTTTTTATTTGCCAATTCTTGTGCAAAATCCATAAAAACATTTACCATCATTTTTATAGCCTCTCTTTTCTCACTATTTAACCAAAAAGCTTTATCTATAAGCTCTATAACTATCCTATGTTTTAAGAATAATTTTTTTAATTTTCTCTCAATACCTTTATTTTTATTTTTCATACTAATTGCTTCATTCATAATAATTTTTCCTTTTTATTTTGGTTCCAAATTTAGGCTTGGACTATTATTATAAGAAGAAGATAGTGCTTTTCTTAGGAGTTCATATTTATCTTTACTTTTATCATATAATCGTTGATTTTTTTCTAACCGTTTTAAGTCCATTTCTTCCTTATTTTTGGCTAATTCTTCCTCTGCTCTCCTGCTATAAACTTCCATTCGTTTTACAAGCTTTTGAAGTTGAATATTTAATTTTTTTTGTTCTTGAGTTTCTTCTTCCATTTGGGTTGAAATTTCTTGTTGTTTTTTTCGTTCCTCTTTAATATCTTGCTTCATTGAAGCCATAGGATTAAGCTTTTTATTTTCACGAACCTTTTTTATTACATAATCGCTTAGAGAATACCCCATTTTAAGCATATTTTGTTCAACTAATAGTTTTGTATGGTATGAGAATTTTCGCAGTCCTAATCGAAGTTTTAAGATTTTATCCACAGTTCTATATTTTTTATTATCCTCTTTTTTTATTGTTGTAAAAGTTTTAACAATAGATGGAAGAATAATATTTATATGGGGATTGTTATCTTTATAGTGAATGGAGCTTACAACATAATCTTTTATAAATTTTATCTCTTCATTTTTAGTGAAGTTTAGTTTATAAATTTCATTAAGTTTAGATACTGTATCTTTAATCATAATATTATGTAGTTTTGTAATATCTTCAAGAGATATTTTTTTATTTCCTATTATGTCAGGGATGGCTATCATAATGGAAGTAGCTGGGGAACTCGGCTTGCCACCTTTTCGGTTTAGCTTTATTCGTGTAGTATGAAAATTAGCAATATTGATAATATTTTTTAATTTTCTATCAATCTCAAGCTGATTATCAAAAACTATTGTCTTGTGATTATCGCTATTGTGATTGAGATGTGTGTCGTGTCTATCTGTAATATAGTCAGTGATTTTTATCAAATCTTTTATAGATTTCATTGATAAAAACTCTGTATAAAAGTTCTTGGGATTTTTTCTCATAATTTTCCTTTTTGAAAAATTATGACATGCTAAAATCACTTTCTTTTAATCGACACAAACTACACTACTTTTTCGTTCCCTATCAAGATAGCAAACCCTGATGGGTGTGCTACTTGTGAAGTCTTTAAAAAAGACTTTCAAAACAAAAAAAGATATAATAAAATTTAAAATAAAAAGGTTGGATAATTGATTTTAAGTAGTAATGTTTTTAATAGGATTAAGCGATTAGAAAAAAAGAATAATCTCAATTTTACATTGTTGCATTTTTCTTCAAGAAGAATTGATTTAGTTTATTCTAATCTTAGTAAAAATGACATAGAAGAATTGACAAGATATTACCCTATATTAGTTATCAGAGATAAATCAAGAACACAAAATTTATATAAATCTGTTATAGATAATTTTATTTATAGTTCTTTAAGTAGGCTATCAGGTGAAAAAGTTTTACTTATAAAAAAGCATTTAAAAAATATTACATATAGAGAATTTATAGAACAAAAAGATTTGCTTGTAAAAAAAATTGATAGTATTTTAAGAGTAGTAAATTTTGTTGATAAAATTGAAAAAAAATTTGATGAGAATTATTTAACAAAGTCTAACATAAAGGTATTATCTTCTAATAAAGAAAAACTACTTCAATTTAAACCTATACAGGATATGGATTCTCCTATATATAATAATGAAGTGATCAAGGAAGAAAATAAACAGATAGCAATATCTAAAAGAAATATAAAAAAATTACTTGAAACGGAAGGGTGTGAGTTTTTAGATGCTTTCTTTTTTGAATACTTTGACAAAAAAACTTATTATATTAAACACAAAATAAACTTATACAATAGCAATGACATGACAGAGTTGATAAAACTTTTTGAAAAAGCAAATACAAATTTACCTTTGAATAAAACTGTATTAAAGTTTTATACAGAAATAATAAATAAAATTGAATTTACAAATCTATATGAGTATGATTATGTTTGTCAAAATAATGATAATACAATAGGATATTTCTTTACCCATATATATGATAAATTATTCAAGAGTATGGAAAAAAATAAAATTTTAAAATTATCAACAGTTTTTGAAGGTGAGTATTTATCGTATTTGAAAAATGATTTAAACAGACTGTATGAAACTATGAAAACACGTATTTATTATGAAAGAATGTTAAGCCATAGAAAAGATTTAACAGATGAACAATTAAGAGATTTAATAGAATATAGATTTTATGAAGAACATTCAATAAACCTTGTACAATCATTAGAATTTTATGAAAAAGACTTAATTATAGGTCAAATAAAACATAGAAAAGCATAATAATAGAAGCTTTTTTTAATTCACACTAAAAAAAATCAACCCCAAACCATCTTTTTTATACCGCAGTCGGTGCATAATACAGTTGAATTATCAATATAAATTATATTTATTATAATTTTACATTGGATTATAATTTTGGCACGAGGATTCATAGTAGCATAACAAGATTGCTCATTATGAATTTTTATCGTAAATAAAATTAAGGATTTAAAATGGTTACAGTAAATGTAAATGAAGAATATATCAGTATTGAAATTACAGATGTGGAAGTTGTAGTAGATATGTTAAACATACTTGAAATAATGTATGTGGAAAGTGAAGAAGATTTTTATGAATCAGTGAGTTTGTTTGAAGACTTAGTAGGAATGGATTATTATACTTTTTTATCTTTAGTTATGGATAAAAAAGATTTTCATAAATTTATTAAATCTAGAGGGGAAAAATAATATGTTAAATTTAACTGCATCAGAAGAAGAAAGTTTAAATAAATTACCAAAAATAGAACAAATATTAGTTAAAACATTTTTAACTCAATTATCAGACCAAAAAGAAAAGGTTGATGTTCAGTCTAAAAAACTTGATGAATTACAGAGTGAAATTAATAGACGAAAAGACTCTGGAGAACTACTAAGTTGGGAAGATGTTTTTAAAATAGATCGTGAAATGAATATACTTGAAAATTTATTAGAAGAATTACGAAGTATGTACAATCAAGTGGAGGTAGTGTAATGAGTTTTATTTTAGATTATTATGATATTGAAAGACATAATGGAAAAGATTATTTAGTAGACACACACAATAATAAAGTGTGTCTAACTGAACGGTCTCTAAATGAATGTTATCGTATGCTTATCTCACTTGAAAATTGTACAGATTGTATTGACTGCGAAAACCTATATCAATGCAATGAGTGTATTGAATGTTCTGACAGTTCAGAGTTAGATAATTGTAGTCAATGTAGGTTTTGTGAATATGGAGATTTTTTAATGGGTAAAACTTTTTATAATGGTAAAGAAAAATATGAAATAGATGAGAACCTTATAGATTTTCATAATGAGTGTCAATATGGAGGTAGTTATGAATAATATAAGTAAGTATAAAACTCTTGAGTTAATAAAAAATAATCCATATTTTAAATGTAGTTTCATAAAAAAAGATAATTCTTTAAGACATATGATTTGTTCTTTTGAAATGAATCAAAAAGTAGATAACTCATTAGTGTTAGTATGGGATTTGGAAAATGATAATTATAGAAATATCAATTTAGATACTCTACAAACTCTTACAATTAAAGATATATCTTATAAAATTGTATAAATTAGAGATAAAACTCTAATTTATACATAAACCTTCCTAAAATTTAAATTGCCTCATTATGTTTATCCTGCTAAAATTATTGTATGGACAAAAAATCAAAAGACACCATAAAAGAAGTTATTGAAGAACTTTTAAAATTACGAACAGAGAAGTTGCATCAAGATAGAATAGTACAGCTTTCAAGTTATAGTAGTGATAAAAAAAACTATGATGACAAACGAAAAGCAATGAAAAAGCATCAACTGAAAACAATAAGTATGTTTGATAAACCACTTGTTAAGTTAAATCATCTTTTAGATAAAAAAGAACAAAATAAAGAAGTTATTGATTTAGAACAACAGATGAAAAAAATACAAGCAAAAAAATATATATCTGTAAAAGAATTATCAGAAATATATAATATTTCAAAAACCTCACAGCAAAATTATAGAAGTAGATTACATGATTCTTTGCCATATCACCAAAAAGTTGAGGGTGGGAAGATTACTTACATAGTTGAAGAAATTGAAAAATGGTTAGAAAATCAACATAGATAAGGGAGTTTAAACCAGAATGAAGTACATAAAAAAGTACATAATTATTTTTAGTACCTCGTTAAAAGCACTTAAAATAGGGTCGTATTTTAATAAGAAACAAATGTGGGGTAATGGGTTATAATTAATGGCTAAAAGCCATTAATTAAATCCTCATTTCTATACTATCTTTCTATAAAGATTTTTCTTTAGCTATAAGCTCTTTTACTCCATTTATCATATCTTGTACACACTCAACTTCTGTAACG
>Ga0256842_1000906_pt1 | contig 25502 bp, 30 predicted proteins | sample 4559240metaG_FD_185973 | JGI IMG/M metagenome (GOLD analysis project Ga0256842, IMG submission 185973) | Hydrothermal vent microbial communities from Guaymas Basin, Mexico - 4559-240 | ecosystem: Environmental > Aquatic > Marine > Hydrothermal vents | place: Mexico: Guaymas Basin | collected... | reverse complement strand
CGGTGGTTCGGGTCTGATGCTCTGGTTCCCAGAGTTCTTCGGTGCTGCATTGCCGGGCTGGGTCTTCAACGTTGCAACAATCATTCACTCAGATGAAGCGTTGCTGGCAACCGGATTCATCTTCACTGTCCACTTCTTCAACACCCATGGCCGGCCGGAGAAATTCCCGATGGACTTCGTTGTCTTCAACGGTGAATTACCTAAAGAAGAGTTCCTAGAAGAACGTGGTGATCAGTGGAAGCGTTATGAAGAAGAAGGAATTCTTGATCAGTACGAAATCGACAAGCCAAGTGGTCCGCTGTACGATTTCATCTTCAAAGGTTTCGGCTTCACTGCTGTGCTGATTGGGGTAGCATTAACTCTGCTGATGATTTATGCTTTCATCTTTGGCGGACACCATTTTTAACCTGTAACTTTGTTAAGTTTTAAACAAGGGGCTGCCAGTTGGCGGCCCCTTTTCTTTTGAGAGAAAAATCATGACGTTTAAAGACCTGTTCTGGCCGTTAATTGCATTTACATCGTATATCCTTGGTGGTTTGTTGACGTTTGGCGGTGCCGGGTTGATCCTGTTTATGAAGGGGCAGGATCTCTGGGGCTGGGGTGAAGGTCATGCCATCGGTTATCTGTTTGTCTGCGTTGGATTGTTGATGACAATTCTCGGGGTGTTAATCATGCGAATTCTGCGGAATCGAATCTAGAGGAGAAGAACATGGGAGCGATTAAAGAAAAATTCTGGCTTGATGATGAAAAAGCTGTTCTGGTTGTCATTGATGTCCAGGAGAAGTTGGTTCCAGCGATGAATGCTGATCTCTACGCACAGTTACTTGAACACACCAATTTATTAATTGAAGGGTTCAAGGCTCTGAACTTGCCGATTATTGCAACGGAACAGTACTCAAAGGGACTAGGTCATACCGTTGCTGAATTGGATCGTGCTGCAGAGCAATGCCGCATTGAAAAAATGGCATTTAGTTGTTGCGGTGAAGAGAGCTTTCTTACTGCACTCGAGGCAACTGGTGCCAAGCAGGTTGTGATTGTCGGGATGGAGACACACGTCTGTGTCTACCAGACTGTTCTTGATCTTTTGGATCGCGGCTACATTGTTCATTTGGTACGTGATGCTGTCAGCTCGCGTTTTGTGAGTGACTATGAAAATGCCGTCAGCACTGCAGCACGTGCCGGTGCAGTGATTACAACCACAGAGACAGCTCTGTTCCAACTGGTTAAAGGTGCCGGGACCGATGGTTTTAAGGCGGTCTCAAAACTGGTACGGCAGCGAACCCTGTAATGGGAGAGTTGACTGCTGCGGAGCAACATGAACTTCACACGAAATTATTGGAGTTAAGATCAGAATTGACAAATTTGTTGGTCGATTCTTCCGCAAGCAGTCAAGCCGTTGATCTCGATCAACCGATCGGCCGTCTCTCAAGAATGGATGCTTTGCAGCAACAGGCGATGGCAAAAGCGAATCGGGCCGGTCATCAGCGTCGACTGATTCTCGTTGATGCGGCATTGATTGCAATAAAAACGGAACGGTACGGTGAATGCCGCCGCTGTGAAGAACCAATCGGTTTTTCGCGCTTGCAAGTGCGGCCCGAATCCCCCTTCTGCCTTGATTGTCAGAAGGAAAGTGAAAGATAATTCAATGGCAAACTGGGTTTTGATTGTTCTGATGGTGATCGGTGGTGGCGCAGTTGCACTCCAGCCCTCGTTGAATGCCCGTCTTGCCGAGAAAACCGGCTTTTTACAGGCAGCAACAATTTCATTTGCGGTTGGAACGCTGGTTTTGCTGATCCTGTCGTTGTCAAGTCATGATGGAAGTTTCCGCCGTGCGACCGATGCTGACTGGTGGCAGTTGACCGGAGGGTTGTTCGGAGCCTTCTTTGTCACAATGACAATTGTCGGTGTCCCAAGAATCGGTACGACCGCTGTCCTCGCTCTGACAATTGTTTCGCAGCTGATTGCCGGACTGGTGATGGATCACTATGGTTTATTCGGGATGCGTGGTATCCCCATCGATTTTAAACGCCTTGCGGGAGTGGTTCTTTTGCTTGCCGGGGTTTTTCTGATTTATCGGCGTTGAGGAGATGTCCTCTCCCCCCAACCCTCTCCCCGAGGGAGAGGGAGTTGATGTCTGCACTCTTCAAATGATGAGTCGATGATCATGGTGGACACATCGCACACTGAGAGCGGAACAGATTGGTGCTCAGGTAGCGATCTCCCCGGTCGGGAAGCAACGTGACGATTGTGCCGTGATCAAGTGTTTCGGCAACTCTCAGTGCCCCGGCAACCGCCGCCCCGCTCGACATTCCGACGAACAATCCCATCTTCAATGCCAGCTTACGGCTCATCTCATAAGCGACCTCATCTTCAACCAGTAACTTGTCGGATAATCGCTGAGGGTCGTAGACTTCAGGGACAATCGCTTCGTGCATATTCTTCAACCCCTGAATTTTGTGACCTAACCCCGGTTCGATACCAACCACTTTGACCTGTGGAGCATGTTCTGAAAAATAGCGACTGATACCCATCAGCGTTCCCGAAGTTCCCAACCCGGCAACAAAATAATCAATCTCCCCCGCGGTTTGTTCCATGATTTCCGGGGCCGTTGTTTCGTAATGGGCCAGTGGATTGTTGGGATTACTGTATTGATTGGGCATGAAATAGCGATCAGGTTCTTCAGCAAGAATTTTGTGGGCCAGCCGGATGGCTCCATCGGTCATTTGACAGCCGGGGGAGAGAACTGTTTCTGCGCCGTAAGCTTCAAGGATGCCACGGCGTTCAGTGCTGACGCAGGCAGGCATCACCAGCTTGACTTTGTATCCTTTTGCGGCACCGATCATGGCGATAGCGATACCGGTGTTTCCCGAGGTTGGCTCAAGGATAATTTTGTCGTGAGTCAGCTCACCACTTTCCTCGGCTTTATTAATCATATAGAGGGCGGGGCGATCTTTAACCGACCCCCCGGGATTGTTTCCTTCGAGTTTAGCCAGAAGTTTGATCCCCGGTTTTCCCACAAGAGCCGAAATATCGACCAGTGGCGTATTGCCGATTGAATTGATCAACAGGGGAGCCCCATTTTTTAATTCTTCTGTTGCTGCAGTGGTGGTAGTAACGGTCATTCAAATCATTCCTTGTAGTGGCCCGCCGTTAACGGCGAGTTGATCAACCTGTGCTTCGACAGCCGGGTCATCAATCAATGGCGGGGCATGGTGTGGCTTGCTGCGGGCATCGATAATCAAAGCACCCGAGCAACCCCAGTGTTTTGCCTGAGTGGAGCTCTCAATCCCATATATATCGGCTGCGGGATTTGATCGGGTGAAACAGACCCACAGCCAGTTGTTTAATTCCGCCGCACAGAATTCGCTGTCATCAACAACGAGAATCAGTGGGAAGGTGTTGATGGGATCGTCGTTGGTGTATTTTTTAACAAAACGGAGCAGGTTGAGGTCTGCTCCCGGTCGGGACTCTGCACACGCCGGACCTTCAACCAGTAACAGTCCCGGAATTGCGATCCGCGGGTTTTTAAATCCACGTGGTAATGTCAGGTTCTCTGGAAGACTGCTTGGCAATTCCCGGCGTTTATTGCCACCGGCAGCGATGACAACCTTTGAACCCTGATTGAGTCCGTGACCACTGTAATCGAGAGTGTCAATCGTTGTCGCTGTCTGAAAATGGAGGTCACGCTGCCAATCAACTCGCTCCAGAATATGCAGAAAGAATGCAGGAATATTGTGAATGTCGAGGGCGGGATTGTCGTTTTCGGCAGCAATCAGCAAATATTTGGCGAGAGATAATTGCCCCTGACCGAGTATCGCATTTGCCTGTGTCAGCAGTTCCTGAGGCTGATCGGGGCGCTTGTAAGGGGTGTAACGCTCACTGCCGATCGCAAGGAGTAGTGGATGAACCCCGGCGGCATCAACAGCATGAACAGCCTTGATGCCGGGGAGGACTTCAGGGATTAGTGCCCCCGTCAGTTCATGGATAAATTCACCGAAGCTGGTATCTTCCTGCGGTGGCCGCCCGACGGTTGTGAATGGCCAGATGGCATCAGGACGATGGTAAACCCGCTCGACTTTAACCAGAGGAAAGTCGTGAGTCAGGCTGTAATAACCAAGATGGTCGCCAAAGGGGCCCTCCGGTTTCTGCTGGTTGGGGTCAATGGTGCCACAGATAACAAAATCGGCTTCAGCCGGCATTGGTAGACATCCGGCGGGTTGAACTAACGGGATGCGATGTCCCCCTAGTAACCCGGCAAAGGCGAGTTCCGGCATCCCTTCAGGCAGTGGCATGACGGCAGCGACTGTCAAACTTGGCGGCCCTCCGACAAAAATATTGACGCGAAAAGGTTGTCCTGCCCGGAGAGCTTCCTGATGGTGAACACCGATTCCCCGGTGGAGCTGATAGTGGAGACCGATCTCTTTGTCCTGCTGATAATCGTTCCCCGAAATTTGTACCCGATACATTCCCAGATTGGACGAGCGAACTCCAGGCTTGATACTGCTCTCACTGTAGACCTGTGGCAAGGTGATGAATGCCCCGCCATCGTCGGGCCAGCTCTTGATCTGGGGAAGGTCTCCGATGGTTGTCTGCCCGGTCAGAATCGGGCCGGAAGAGCCTTTCTTCGGGAGTAGGTGAAATGCTGCCGGCGGTGCGGTCAACAACGATGTGGGTGATTTGAAGAGGGTTTTCGGGTCAAGCTTCAGCTTGACCAGTGTCTCGACATGGCGCAGCGTGTCACGAAACAGGTAGCGGGTGCGTTCCAGTGTGCCGAACAAATTGGCGACAGCTGGAAATCGACTTCCGGTCAGATTGGTAAACAGTAGAGCCGGACCGTGATGCTGGTAAACACGTCGCTGAATCGCTCCGGCGAGGAGATTTGGATCAATTGGCTGGTCGATTCGAACCAATTGCCCACTGTGTTCAAGAGCATCTACCGCCTGACGGAGAGTTTTGTATCCCATTATCCCGATCCTTGTGTCGAAAAAGAGAATTAATTTTATACTTCAGCGGCCTTGAAAAGGCAATGATTCCCACAGGTGACGATTAATGGTTCAAAAAAAATTGACTCTCCAGTATTGTAAGGCAGTTTGTCTTCTGACTTTGGATCTAAGGAGTGGTCAATGCAAATTCGCCTGGCAATCAGATATACGGCAATATCCAGTATTGTTCTCCTTATTGTTATGTCTGTTTCCGCCTTTTTACATATTGAAAAGGTGCAAAAGGTGTTTGCGGAAAAAGCTATTCACGATGCCGATGTCATAGCGGAGATGGTTCTTCGCGATTCGCGACACCTGATGCTGCAGGATAATCGTGAGCAGCTACAACAGATGATCGAAGATGTCGGCAAAACTCCGCGAGTGAAGCGGATAAGGATTCTTGGTCGCGAAGGGGTGATCAATTTCTCGATGAATAAGCATGAAATCGGGACCGCTTTGAGTGAAAAAGATGAGAGTTGCTCTTTTTGTCACCTTGAAGGAAGTGAAACACAGGTTGATGCTCCGTTGGAAAAACGGAGCCGGATCTTTACCGACGATTCCGGAACCCAATATCTCAGTATTACCCGGGGAATTTATAACGAACCGACCTGCTACACTGCCGCGTGCCATGCCCATTCCCCGGATGAACAGAAGATCGGTGTCCTTGATATTGTAATTTCCGAAAGTCAAATGGCCGATCTGGCACATGCGCACCATAAGGATGTGATTACCTCCACATTTTTCATGGTGATTATTGTGTCGCTCTGTCACTACCTCCTCACTAAGAGATATATTTGCCGCCCCCTTGAAGGGATGCTGGAGCAGACACAGGCGTTAGCAAAAGGAGATTTGTCGGCACGAGTCAAGATTGTTGCCAAGGATGAAATTGGTGAATTGGGGCTTTCTTTCAATCATATGGCCGATAATTTAGCGCAAGCCCAATTGGAGCTGCAGGAGTGGGGGAAAACGCTGGAGGAGAAAGTTATCATGCGAACGGCCGAGATTACCGATATGCAGGGGCAGTTGCTGCGTTCGGCCAAGTTGGCTTCGATGGGGGAGCTGGTTGCCGGGATTGCCCACGAAATCAATAACCCCCTGACGGGGATTCTGATGTTCGCATCGCTGTCGGCTAAAAATCCGGATATCCCCGATCAGGTGCGCGACAACCTTGGTCTGATTGTTTCGGAAACCGGGCGATGTGCAAAAATTGTCCGGGGATTGCTGGAGTTTGCGCGGGAATCGATTCCCGAAAAGAAACTCGATTCGATCAACAGGATTATCGAGCTGACTCTGCAGCTTGTCACACAGCAAACTATTTTTCAGGATATCGACGTTCGCTACCATGGTGCTGAAAATCTTCCGGAAGTTGAGATCGATGCTGACCAGATGGAACAGGTCTTTTTCAATATGTTTATCAATGCCGGGCAGGCGATGCCTAGCGGCGGTGCGTTAATTATTACAACGCAATTGATTGAAAAAGATAAGGTTGTCCAGATTGTTGTCGAGGATACCGGGACCGGGATCAGTCAGGAAAATCTTGACCGGATTTTTGATCCATTCTTCTCAACCAAGGCACAGAAGGGCTTCGGCCTTGGTCTTTCGGTCTCTTACGGAATTATTAAAAATCACGGTGGTCGGGTTGATGTCAAAAGTCGTGAAGGCGAGGGAACCCGCTTTACAATCTACTTACCAACCGATGGCAATGATCTGTTGAAAGATTCTCGTGAGGAAGGGACTCAGAGTTAGAAGCTGGTTTAATGGGGGGTGTGATCTTTAACCGAGATGCCCAGTTTCTTTAGCAATGCTTGAAAATTGGGGCGTAGCATTCCGGTCTCTTCTGCCGCTTTGGTGACATTCCAGTTGTTCCTTTCAAGAGCAGCATAGACAAATGCTTTTTCGACCGGTTCAACTGCCTGCTCCCGAACCTTGCGCTTGACCTCTTTTAGTTCGTCTGTATTGGCGGGGGCGACAACATCAAGAGAATTCGGGTCATCATCCTGCGTTGCCGGCAATTCAAGGCTGTCCCGCTGAATAATCTCTCCCTGAGTTAGAACGACTGCCCGTTCGATAATATTTTCAAGTTCGCGAACATTGCCCGGGAATGGGTAATCGTGCAGGGCTAGGTGGGCGTCAGCTGATAGCCCTTTGATCTCCCGTCCGATTTCATCCGAAAACTTCTTCAGGAAATAACCGATCAGTAGAGGAACATCCCCGGATCGCTCCCGTAATGGGGGCAGATCAATGGGGATAATATTCAGGCGGAAGTAAAGATCGTCACGAAACGTCCCTTCTTCAACCATCTTATCCAGCCCGCGGTTGGTAGCAGCAATCAGACGAATATCGATCGGGGTTGCTTTAGTTCCACCAATCGGAGTGACTTCACGCTGTTGCAGCACTCTGAGCAATTTTGCCTGAGTTGTCAGGCTGAGATTAGCAATTTCATCAAGAAAAAGGCTGCCACCGCTGGCAACACTGAAAAGTCCTGGTTTCGACTGGGTTGCCCCGGTGAAAGACCCTTTGACGTGACCAAACAGCTCACTCTCAAGGAGATTTTCTGGAAGCGAGTTACAATCAATCGCCACAAACGGCTCATCTTTTCGTGGGCTGTTATTGTGAATTGCCCGTGCGACCAGTTCTTTTCCTGTCCCGCTTTCACCGGTGATCAGAACGGAACTGTTTGTTGGTGCAACCTGTAGAATCCGCCGAAAAACTTTCTGCATCGCCTCACTCTTGCCGATAAAGGAATCGGCAACAGTTTCATTCGGGATACTTTCAGTGATGATCTCTGACTCAAGATTCAGCAACCGTTTTTTTATAGCAGACTGAACTTTTTCAGTAATTTGTTCCGGCAGAAAAGGTTTCGTTAGATATTCAAAAGCACCGTTTTTCATGGCATCAACAGCCGAATCAACAGTGGCAAATCCGGTGATGATGATAACGGGGACATTCGGTTGTAGGACCGAGATTGTTTTTAAGACTTCGATACCGCCCATAATGGGCATTTTCAGGTCACTGATGACGACACTGAAGCTGTCTTTTTGCAGCTTCTCCATGCCGACTTTACCGTTTTGGGCAGCGACAACCTGATATCCCTCCATCGTCAGGGCCTGGCGCAGCCCCTCGCGGATAACGGCTTCGTCATCGATGACCAGTATCTTGTGTACAGCATTTTCGTCCATAGTGGTGTGGCAGCTCTCTACTTAGACTTGCGATAATAAAGAGACACGAACAAAACAATCTTGTGTGTCGACCTGCTGATATATTAGCAAAAACCAGACCAAGTGTAATAATTGCAGGCTTTTAAACATTTTATAGTAATAAGCCGCATTACAACAGTCAAGGTAATATGTCCTAGAAGTGTGCCACTGCTTGATAAAGACGGAATTAACGCTTTTCAGTCATTTTTTTCTGACATAGCCGCCAACCTATTTTTGTAGAATAAAAATAAAAAAAATATTTTGCCATTTCTCGGAATGTTTCTGTGATTTCTTTCGAAAATAACGCAACAACAGTGAGTTATGGTCTTTTTTGTTTTTTCTTGCTAATTATCACCGCATTCTCTGAGTATTAAAAAAATATACACATAGCTTTGATAGGAATTACTGAGTCATCCCTTCCCCAGCAATTAAATATGTAATATCAGTATGTTAAGTATAGTTTTTAGCGTGTCTGCTGCTTTTGGCACAACTTCTGTATATGAAATACGGAATAAGAAGAAAATCTATTGAGGGGTTCTGGAGGTTTATCGTGAAAAATATTATTCGTAGTTTTACTTTGGCATGTGTCGTTTCGGGATGTTTTGCCTCGGCTGCTTTGGCTGCACCTGCAGCAGAAGGTCAGGGTGGATCACTGCTGCTGACTCTGTTTATCGGTTTTTTTGCTCTAATCGTTGTTTTTCAGCTGGTTCCGGCTGTTCTGCTGTTCGTCGGGATTGTTAAGGGGCTGTTTAGTCGTGAACGCGGGGTTGAGCAGAAAAGTTCCAATCGGTAATTCGCTTAACTGAAGGGATAGGGTGATATTATGAATGGTCTACTTATTGCCAATAAAGACGAAGCTTCACGTGAGCAAATGGCCGATCTATTCTGCTCTGACGGCTATGAGGTGACGTGTACCGATTCGGTCGTGAACTCCCTTGAAGGGATTCTGGATAAGTCGATTCAGGTTGTCCTGCTCGGGGGCATTTTTGATGAACAGCAGATTGCAAAATTTGTCCCGCTGTTGAAAAAATGTAACCGTAACCTGTCGATTATTCTTGTTTCTGATGAAATGCCACTAGAACTATTGCGGCGTATCAGAAAAGAGGGAATCTTCTATCATGCTCTTAAGCCGGTCGGCGGAGAGAGTTGGGATGAGATTCGCCAGGCTGTCAGCTGTGCATTTGAAAATTACCAGACTCGTCAAAGCGTCGGTCGTCGTCGCTTTGGTACAAAGATCCCGGCACGTGGGGCTGCGGCTATCATGACCTGCTTAACGATGATGTTGATGTTTGCTCCTAGGGCGATGGCTGTTGATACCAGCCACACGTATAATAGTGGGATCCTTACCCTGCTGTTTGTCGGTTTCTGTGCTCTGTTGATTGTTGCTCAGCTGGTTCCGGCAGTGTTGATGTTGTTTGGTTTAACCAAAGATGCAGCACAGGGACGTAGGGACGATCTTAAGGCGGTTGCTGTCCGCAAATGCTAGCTGGAAACAACCAGATAAATGAGGATCAGGCGGTATGAGCGGCTCCTTTTCAGTAGCCGCTTTTTTTATTGATCCGGCAACGTTAGCCCCCCATAGGTATATAAATAAAATATTCAATCGGCGGTATACTGTATACAATCTTTATCTCTCTGTAATCGTCTTATTTCTCAGCAGGTTATCAGCATTCACCGGTCTACTTTAGCTCTTAAATGCCCGCCAGATGTATAATTTATTTATACGCCTATATTTAACAGAAAGAGTCATTTTTACCCTTTGAGCCCTCCTTAGGTCGCATAATAACGGCAGTTTACACCTTTCTCGAAAAATATCATATAAATGGCACACCCTCTGCATTTGTCACGATCCCGTTATGAATTTATTTTAGCTTTGTCTGCCTTGGAAAAAACGAGATGAGGGTCGACTTTTACCGCAGTATATGTTTTTTTGTTTCTGTCCGGAGCGAGTGCTTCGGCTGCATTGGCCGCTGACATCGCTGGTGAAGGTAGCAGCTCATTGCTACTAACTCTGTTTCGCGGTTTTTTTTGCCCTGATTGTTGTTTTTCAACTGGTGCCGGCAGTCCTTCTATTTAGTGGGATGATCCGTGGACTGTTCTCGCGCCACAATAAAGAAGGGAAAAGCTTTAACCTGAAGAATTAAACCTGTTCGCTTTTGAGACGGACAGCACACTACTAGACACAGTTTAACAAGGAGGTTTTCGATGCGAAGTGTAAAAACATTGTTAACAACATTTGCCCTGCTGCTGATGCTTGTTTCCCCCGCTCTGGCAGTTGACACCAGCAAAACCTACAACAGCGGAATCCTGATTCTGTTGTTTGTCGGCTTTTGTGCTCTGATTATTGTTGCTCAGCTGGTTCCTGCTCTGCTGGCACTGTTCGGACTGACGAAAGAAGCTGCCAGAAGTACATCGGGTAATAAACTTGCCGCTTCGGCAAAAAAACACTGACTCATTTTCTTTGAGAGGTATTTGTAATGCTAGATTTTTTTATGAATGTTGGTTACGTCAAGCAGATTTACACCGTTGTAGATTATTACACCTACATCAAGGGTCTTGAGTATCTGCTGTGTCTGCTGTTCTTCACCTTCTTCCCGCTGTTCTATCGCTATATCCATTCCGGCGATGATGAGTGATCAGGGTTGAACCAATTCTAATTGATCTGCCCGGATTAAAGAGACCGGACAGAATTTTGAACTAAGGAGTAGGGCTATGGTAAATGCCGGTAAACAACTTATAACAGGACTTGGAGTGCTGTTGCTATCTCTCGTCCTGTCGGTGAGTTGTTACGCGATGGATTTTCCGGATGAAGTCGAAATTGATTCTCTGGCGAATCTGTACGAAGGAGTAGTTTTTGATCACGCAATGCACGTCGATGCGACCGAAAACTGCGCTGACTGCCACCATCACACCACCGGAACCGGTGTCAGTGATGAATACTGTGCTAAATGTCACGAAGGTGACGTCGAAATGGATACTGTGTCATGTCAGGACTGCCACTCTGCTGACCCGCTGTCCCCTGAAAATCTGCACAATCCAGCACCTGGATATATCTACCATGACGATAAGCCGAACCTGAAAGCCGCTTATCATTTGAAATGTCTTGGCTGCCACAACGAAGTCGATGGTCCGACAGGTTGTGAAGATTGCCACGCCAAGACCGAAGCCGGTGATAAGTTCTATCATTCTGGAGAGTTTGCCCCTGCCGAAGATGCCAGCCATGGGGAACATGAGTAATTCCATGCTTGCATCCGGGGAATTAAATAAGGAGATTTCGTCATGAGTAAAATAACACGTAGAAAATTTTTAGCCGGAAGTGCTGCAGGTGGGGCTGCGATGATGCTAACCCCGGCCAAAAAAGCATTTGCTTCCGGGTCGTTTGAAGGTTTCCCCGACGGGATGGGCGTCTTGGTTGACCTGACCCGTTGTGTCGGTTGTCGTACCTGTGAAGCTGCATGTAATAAAGAACAAGGATTGCCCGCACCTGATCTGCCATTTGATGATTATTCAGTTTTTGATGAAATCCATCACGGCAATCAGAAGCGTCGTCCCACCGATAGAGCGTATACAGTTGTTAACCGCTATGAGCCTGAAGGTGCCGATAAGCCTCTCTATCGTAAGATTCAGTGTAATCACTGTAACGAGCCGGCCTGTTTAACATCGTGCTTTGTTAATGCCTACACCAAAACGCCTGAGGGTGCCGTTATCTACAACTCGCACGTCTGTGTCGGTTGCCGTAACTGTATGATCGCCTGCCCATTCCATGTTCCAGCTTACACCTATCATTCGGCGATCAACCCGGTGATCAAGAAGTGTATCTTCTGCTACTACACTCGTCTTAAAGAAGGCAAGCCACCGGCATGTGTCGAGAGCTGCCCACAGCAGGTCATGACTTTCGGTAAGCGGAAAGACCTGATGAAGATTGCTAGAGAGCGAATCGCCAAGAATCCCGATAAATATATCGATCATATCTATGGTGAAAAAGAAGTAGGTGGCACCGGCTGGTTCTATATCTCTAATGCACCGTTTGAAGAGGCTGGTTTCGATATCCATCTTCCGAAAAAACCGATCATTGATAATGTAAAAGATTTCCTCGCGATCGTCCCGATTGTTCTGACTGTCTGGCCGGCGCTGTTCACAGGTTTCCACCTGCTTGCAACCAAGGGAAAATCTCATGGTCATGGTGATGACCACAGCCACGATGAGCAGGAGGGCCACTAACAATGAAAAAATTAGCGACTTATGGCGTTAAGCCACATGATGCAACATTGAAGTCCGATGGTGAAAAGTGGTCTCTGATGGAAAAACTGCTTCTCGGTTTGACCCTGGATCAATATATCGGTCAGGTTATTCGTAATAAATTTAACTGGTTGCTGGCGGTCATTTTTGCTGTCGGTATCCCGGTCATTATTTATCGGTTTATTTTCTCACTGGGAGCGGTTACTCATGCAAACTATGACTATCCCTGGGGGTTGTTCTTAGGTTTTGGTCTCTTCTGTATGGTGCCATTATCTGCTTCGGGATTTATGCTGGGAACAACTGTTGAGATTTTTGGACGCCACGATTTTGAGCCGATTGAACGTCTTGCACTGCTGAATGGTCTGCTTGGCTATTTCTTTGCTGTTGTCTACCTGTTAGTTGACCTTGGCCAACCATGGCGGCTTTCTTACCCAATGGTTTACTCCTGGGGTCCTGCGGCTGTTCTGTTTTTGGTCGGTTGGCACGTTGCAACCTACCTTTCAGTCCAGGTTGCAGAGGTTTCCACTGCTTTTTTTGAGTGGATTGGGTTTCAGCGTGGTTACGATTTCATCCGCAAGGGAACTGTTGGTCTGACGGTTTCAGGAATTATCCTGTCGACTCTTCACCAGGGTGCCTTGGGTGCGTTGTTTGTTTACGCTCCGGGGAAGGTTCATCCGCTCTGGTACTCTGCACCGTTTCAGTGGATTCACTTTTTCACTTCATCAATCCCTGCGGGCCTCTGCATGGTCATTTGCGTCAGTACTGTTGTTATCTACACCATGAAGTGGCGTTGTGATGACCGTTTTATTGATAACCTTGACCGGATTACTATTTCACTGGCCAAAGGGGCAGCGATGGGTCTGATTACTTACCTAATCGTCAAGATCATTGCTGTTGCTCATGATAACGAATGGGCTTATCTGGCAACAGGTTGGGGCTATTGGTGGCTGCTGGAAATCCTGGGATTTGTCGTTGCTCCATTGATTATTCTGTCGTACGGAATTCACCATAAATTGGTTGGGATTATTCGTTTCGGTGCATTTTTGACCGTTGCCGGGATTCTGCTGAACCGTTTGAATACTGCTTTGATCACTTTCAACTGGCAGCTGTATCAGGAAATTCCACACAAGTACGAGATCATTATTTCAATTACAATTTTTGCGCTTTACGTAACAACGTATCGTTTCATTCTTAATCGTCTGCCGATTCTCTATCAGTTTAAATCCAAAGCTGACGAATAATCGGTTGTAGGGTGTTGAGGCCCGATTGGTGTAGATATTCTATGCCGGTCGGGTCTCTCTTTTTTCCAGCAGGAGCGCGGAAGTATGTTTGATAATCTGATTGCCAGAGCTATCGTGCCGGTCACAATTGCAGTCACAGGTTTTGTCATTTTTGGCTGCATCCTGCTGTTTTCGTTTATCAAAGCGGATATGACGTCCGCTGCCTTTCAGACTGCTGACAACTGTGCCGATACGGTGGTCAAGTCAACCCGTTCTGCGATGCTCGAAGACGACCAGCAGGCTATCCGGAATATTGTTGAAAATATCGGAACCCGGGCAGATGTCCAGCTGATCAAGATTTTTGATCAGAACGGAAAAGTTCGCTATGCGGGGCAGAAAGGTCCGGAATCACTGGAAAAAACAATTAACTCTCATATATCTGATCTGTTAAAGACCGCTCCTGGGCAAGTCCCGGAAATCCTTCATGAGATTGACCATTCAGGTGAACACCTTATTACCACCCGCCCGATCCTGAACGAACCAAAGTGCTCGACAGCTGCGTGCCATTTTCACAGTGAAGATGAGCCGATCCTCGGGTTTTTCAGTATCGGTATTTCAAGTAAACACCTTGATAAAACGCTTGCATTGCTGCGAAGCCGGATGATAGTTTTCAGCGTGATGGTGTTATTCCTGACGATCGGGGGTGTGACTGCCCTGTTGAGGATGAACCTTTTCCTGCCGATCCTCCGGTTGACTTATAATGCCGAACAGGCGGCTCAGGGTGTCGCCGAGTCCGATTTACCCAAATCGGATAACAAACTGGGAAAACTCAACAAGGATTTTCGTCTCTTGGTCAAGCAGCGGGATCAGGCTTTCGCCGATTTGAAAGCTCTGGATGCCCAGAATAGAAGCGTCAATGATGGATCCGACAATTCAGGAAACCGAAACACCACTGCCGGACATCAATCCTCTGAGGAAGCAGGTTCAGGCAAAGATTAAGAAACTGGAGCTCTATTCCAGTTCCGGTCTCTGGATTCTTGCACTCTTTACCGCCCTCAGTATGGGTGCTTTCCGCAACTTTGATTTTGTCCCCCCATTAAGCGAAAGCATCCGTGCCGCTCTCGGTGCCGGTCCACCGGTTAAGTATATTAACTGGGCGCTGGTCGTTTACGGTTTCTCGGCGATTATCCTGATTCTGACACAGATGGCGAGCGACAAAAAGCCACGTGGTGCGCTGGCTCACTTCGGCTATCTGGGTGCTTTCTACCTGTTTTATCATTTTTCGGAAGGGCTTCAGGAAAACTTCTGGGCGATTTTTGCGGTTGGTTTGACGATTCTTGGTTTACAGAGTTATCACGTCTGGAACTACTATCACGAAAAGATTCACGAGCAGATTGAGATTCTGGAAGAGTTGAATAAGCTGGCTGATTTGTAATAATCGGATTTTAAACAATTGAAATAAAACACCCCCTCCTGAAGATTCAGGCGGGGGTGTTTTATTTCATCTATTCGGTACGGTTGGTGACTTCGATCAGGTGGTAGCCGAACTGAGTTTTAACCGGTCCCAGAACTTTACCAACTTCACCGCTGAAAACGACTTCGTCAAATTCTTTGACCATTTGACCGGGGTTAAACTCGCCCAAAGCACCACCCGATTTTCCCGATGGACATTGGGAATGTTTTGCTGCAACATCCGCAAAATCAGCTCCCGCTTCGATTTCTTCCTTCAATTTATTGCAGCCGTCTTCTGTTGGAACCAGAATGTGCCGTGCGCTTGCTTTTGCCATGATAATTATTCTCCTAAATTTGTTGTTTCGTAAAAAAGATGACATTTTGCAGCAGTTTGTAAAATCATGCAACGTCAGAAGGTGGTTTTGTTGCGATTCCGCGGATTGTGCGTGATACGAATGCCGGAGCTCCAATCATCGGGGCATCGGTTAACTGGTCGATTGTAAATCCTGCTGTTTCGATAGCGGTTGCCGTGTCGCGGGTTAGCTTGCAGTCACCGGCACACAGGCTCCAGACGGGTTCAAGGCGGTGCTGCCACTGCTGGGTTGGTGGGTGGTCTGAAAGAACATGTTCGAGGAAGATCAGCTTGCCGCCGGGGCGCAGCAATCGATGAAGTTCGGCGAGGGCGGCGGGTTGATCGGGAACTGAGCAGAGAACCAGCGTTGAGACAATCGTGTCGAAAGAGCGATCTTCCGCAGCGATATCGTCAGCACCCCACATTGTGACATCAATCTTGAGTCCATCATGTTGAGACAGTCGCTTATCAAGTTCCAGCCGCATCTGCGGGTCGGGTTCACTCAAAATGAGCCGAGTCACGGTCACAGGGTAATGAGGGAGGTTGATCCCGGTCCCAGCACCGATTTCCAACACGTCACCTGTTGCTTGCTGCAGCAACTCACGCCGCCATTGGTGCAGACAGCGTTTTTCAGTGGCACGCATGGCACGGTCATAACTTTTGGCGATAAAAAATGAGCGAATCTGCTTAAATATCATCTTTTTATATCCCGTCATAAAAATCCCCCTCAATCCCCCTTTTTCTAAGGGGGACTTAAAGCACCTCTTTGGCAAAGAGGGGTCGGGGGAGATTCGAAAGTTTGGATTGATATATCACCATCATGGTCAAGAATTGTTGAGCTGTCAAGATAGCGAGATTTGTTATTCAATTGATGCTCTCTTCTTGCCTGCATTGTTCGTGCGGTTGTATATTCGCCGCATGGATGCACTGGTTATAAAAAATCTACATAAATCGTTTGATGGTGTTGCCGCGGTTAAGGGGATCGATTTCTCTATCCGTCAGGGTGAAATTTTCGGGCTCCTCGGCCCAAATGGGGCGGGGAAAAGTACCACAATCAACATGATTGCCGGGGTTGTGCGGCTGGGTTCAGGGCAAATTTCTGCTTTTGGTTACGACAATCAGAAAGACTATCGTCATACCCGGCGGATGATCGGGGTGGTTCATCAGGAAATTGTCATCGATAATTTTTTCACTGTTGATCAGGCGCTCAAACTTCACGCTGGATATTACGGAGTCAAGGATGATCCGGTCTGGCGGCAACTGCTGATTGATCGGCTGGGGCTGGAACCCCATCTCCATAAAGTGATGTTGAAGCTGTCGGGCGGGCTGAAACGCCGCTTCATGATTGCCAAAGCGTTGATTCATCGTCCTCGCCTGCTGATTCTTGATGAGCCGACTGCCGGGGTTGATGTCGAGCTGCGTCACGGTTTGTGGGAGTTTGTTCGTGAGATCAATCGGCAGGGGACGACGATTCTGCTGACGACCCACTATCTGGAAGAAGCTGAAGAGATGTGCGATCGGATTGCGATTATGCACCACGGCGATCTGATTGCCATGGAGGAGACTCACGACCTGGTGCGACGACTGTCGAACCGGGAGCTGAGGATCTGGCTGGTGCAACCGCTGGAAAATGTTCCTGCCGGTCTGGAGGAGTGCCGCCCGGAACTGAAGGATGATGGCCGGTTGCTGCTGCTCAATCTGCCCAAGGGTGGTGAGGTCGGACAGGTTCTTTCACAATTGTGTGCGCTGAAGCTGCCGATCCGTGATATTGAAACCGATCAGAGCAACCTTGAAGATGTTTTTATCCAGCTGACCGGACTTGACGGGGGGAACGATGGACCATAATAACGAGCGGGAATACAGTTCGTGGCTGCCGTTTTTTACCCTGTTGCGTAAAGAAATTCTCCGGTTCTGGCGGGTTTCAACCCAGACGCTGCTGGCACCGATTGTCACGGCGGGGCTCTATCTGTTTGTTTTCGGGGCAACGCTGGGCGAGCGTCTCAGTATTGTCGAAGGGTACAGTTACGCCCAGTTTGTCATCCCCGGTCTGATCATGATGGGGATTATCAACAATTCATTCGCCAACACGTCATCGTCATTATTTATGTCGCGTTATCTTGGTGGAATTGTCGACCTGCTGGTGACTCCGGTCAGTCCGCCGCAGTTTATCCTCGCTTATACGTTGGCTGCGATGCTGCGTGGGCTGCTGGTCGGAACGGTTGTCTGGCTGATTTCAACAGTTTTCGCTTCGCTACCGTGGGAGTCGCCGTTGCTGGGGATTCTGATGGCGATGCTGGCGAGTTTCATGTTTGCGCAGTTCGGGTTGATCGCGGCGATTTATGCCCAGAGCTTTGATACCATTTCGATGTACACCAGTTTTCTGATTCTGCCGCTGATTTTCCTCGGCGGGGTTTTTTATCCGATCTCAATTCTTCCCGAGCCGTGGGGGAAATTTTCACTGCTGAACCCGTTATTTTATCTGATTGACGGTTTTCGTCATGCTTTGATAGGTTTCGGCGATACCAGCTATCTGGTGTCGTTCGGCTTCAGTATTGTGCTGGCGATCATTCTATTTGTCTGGGCGGCGTGGCTGATTGGTAAAGGTTACCGGCTGCGGGCCTGATTCAAAAAAGTGTTTAAGGAATTTCAATGGACGATCATTTAATTAGAGTTGTCAGCCCTGACGGGTTGTTTCGTGCTGCTGCAGCGGTCACAACAGATCTGGTGCGAACGGTGTGTGAAAAGCAGCAGACCGACCTGACCGCAACCGTTGCGCTGGGCCGATTACTGACTGGTGGCGCATTGCTGGGCTGCCTGTTGAAAGGAAATCAGCGCCTGGCTCTGGTAGTCGAAGGAAATGGCCCGCTGAAGAAGTTAAGTGTTGAGGCCGATGCCGGGGGGAACATCCGTGGCACGATCCGCAACCCCATTGCTGGGTTGCCGCCGCTGGAGGACCGCTTCGATGTCGCCGGAGCAATCGGCAAGGCGGGATTTCTCCACGTCTGGAAAGATCTGGGTCTGAAAAAGCCGTATCAGAGTATGGTACAGTTGCAAAGCAGCGAAATTGCCGAAGATCTCGCTTGGTATCTGACCAGTTCCGAGCAGGTTCCCTCGAGTATCGGGTTGGGAGTTGAGCTTGATCAGGCCGGGGATGTTGCGGTCGCCGGTGGTTTTCTGGTGCAGTCACTCCCCCCCGGAGATCCGCAGCAGATTGAGGCTCTCAGTGAGAGGATTGCTGCTTTGCCGCCGACAACGACACTGCTGCGGCAGGGATTGACCCCAAAAGAGATCCTGATCAGAATTTTCGGCAGCAGCGATTTTCATATTGAACAGAAGACTGCTCTGCAGTTTCATTGTCCCTGTAGTCGAGAGCAGATCGAAGAGATGCTGATTGGTCTTGGCCGTGAAGAACTTCTCGCATTACAGCGGCAGGAGGAGCCGGCAGAAGTTGTCTGTGAATATTGCCGAACCGTTTATCGCTTCGATTCTGACCAGTTGGATCATCTGATCGCCCGGGTGAAGTAGTTCATTTTCAATTTTTTGTCGATTCTGAATCAATCAGGGGCGAGGAATTTGTCAATTTCGGGGAAGGTGGTTTCTTTTGAAAATTACACTTCTCATCAAGGTCAATAGATAAAAAAATGTAGTAAAAAAAATAATTTATTTTCGAAAAGCATTGTAATATCAAGGTTAAAGTCGATTTAAGCCCTGATCTTAATTGCATACAGTATACGGTATTTCTCTTGACATCGTGGGGGAATTATCCTAGTTTTTCCACGCTGTGGAATATCCCGCCACTTGCCGGGTACAGCTGCATGGTCAATCACTTCTATGGAAGGAGCAGTTTCTATGCTTGATACTTATTTGCCGATTCTTGTTGTTATGGGAATCGCTTTTGCCTTTGCCATCGGGTCGGTCTTTCTATCGCGACTGATCGGGGTTAAAAAACCCAGTGAGGTCAAGCTGGCGCCGTACGAATGCGGTATGCCGCTGATTGGTTCGGCACAGGAACGGTTTTCAATCAAATTCTATATCATTGCAATGCTCTTTATCCTCTTCGATATCGAAGCTGTTTTCCTCTATCCCTGGGCAATTATGTTCAAGCGGTTGGGGGTTTTCGGTTTCGTTGAGATGGGAGTATTTATCATCATTCTTCTCGTCGGCTTTATCTATGTATGGAAAAAAGGAGCTCTGGAATGGGAGTAGAGCAATCCAAGACACTCGGTAGCGGTTTTATTACGACGAGTCTGGACAAACTGGTCAACTGGTCGCGTGCCAGTTCGATGTGGCCGCTGACTTTTGGTCTGGCATGTTGTGCCATCGAAATGATGGCAACCGGTGCCGCTCGTTTTGACCTTGACCGGATGGGAATCATCTTCCGTGCGTCACCCCGTCAGGCGGACGTTATTATTATTGCCGGGACCGTCACCAAGAAAATGGTTCCGGTTATCAAAACTGTATACGAGCAGATGCCGGAGCCCAAGTACGTTATTGCGATGGGTGCCTGTGCTTCTTCGGGCGGGATTTTTGATACCTATAGTACAGTTCAGGGTGTCGATGAATTTCTGCCGGTTGACGTTTATATTCCAGGGTGTCCTCCACGGCCGGAAGGCCTGCTCTACGGCCTGATGAAGCTTCAGGATAAGATCAGGGCCGAGCGCAATACCTTTGGTGCTGCAATCGGTGTCGGCGACGTGATTCACAACGAGGCCTGATGGCCGTTAGGTAATACAGGGAAAATCAATGAGCGATCAAAAGATTGTTGAAAAACTGAAAGCGAAGTTTTCTTCTGAAGTGCTGGATGTTGTTGTGTATCGGGGTGAAACGACCGTCACGGTCAAAAAAGAGCAGATTGTTGATATCTGTACCTTTATGCGTGACAAGTTGGGCTACAATCTTCTCTGTGATCTGTGTGGTGTTGATTACATGGGGAAAGAGCCTCGCTTTATGGTGGTCTACAACCTCTACAATATCACAACCAAGCAGCGGATTCGGATCAAGGCTCCTGTGACCGAAGAGGATGCCAGTATCGATACCGTTAGCACTGTCTGGGGAACCGCCAACTGGCATGAGCGTGAGTGCTGGGATCTGATGGGAATTACTTTTAATAACCATCCCGATCTACGCCGGATTCTGATGCCTGCTGACTGGGAAGGACATCCATTACGCAAGGATTATCCTCTTCAGGGGCCTGATCGTGAACCATATCAGGGACGACTCTCCTGATCGAACGCTTTAGACATTCCTTAACCGGACGAGGCATACAATGGCAGTAAACAATACTGAGACAATGACCATCAACATGGGCCCTCAGCACCCGTCAACTCACGGTGTGTTGCAGCTGATCCTTGAACTTGATGGTGAGATTGTCGTTAAGGCGACTCCGCATATTGGTTTCCTCCACCGCGGAATTGAAAAACTATCGGAACACCGGACATATCATCAGACAATTCCGTTGACTGACCGACTCGACTACTTAGCACCGATGAGCAACAACCTCGGTTATGTCCTAGCGGTTGAGAAGCTTCTCGGGATGACCGATGAAATTCCTGAGCGGGTTCAGCGGATTCGCGTCATTATGGCTGAGTTGACCCGATTGAAGAGTCACCTAGTCTGGCTGGCGTGTCACGCCCTCGATATCGGTGCCATGACAGTGTTCCTCTACTGCTTCCGTGAGCGCGAGAATATTACCGATATTTATGAAAAAGTTTCGGGTGCCCGGATGACCTCCAACTATTTCCGTGTCGGTGGTTTGTCGGCTGACCTGCCCGATGGTCTGGAGCAGGAAATCCGTACTTTCGCCGAGTCGATGCCAGCCCATATCGAAGAGTATGAAGGACTGCTGACCGGTAACCGAATCTGGCAGAAACGGACGATCGGTGTTGGTAAAATCAGTGCTGAAGCGGCTATCGATATCGGCATCACCGGTCCGGCACTGCGCGCATCGGGAGTTGACTGGGATCTGCGTCGTGATAATCCGTATAGTGGATATGAAGACTACGATTTTGAAGTTCCGGTTCGTGAGGGTTGCGATACCTTTGATCGCTACAAGGTGCGCCTCGATGAGATGCGTCAGGCTAGCCGGATTATTCTTCAGGCACTCGATAAATTGAAGCCCGGCCCGATTCTGGCCGATTGCCCCAAAATTGTGCTGCCTAATAAGCAGGATGTCGTCAACAATATTGAAAGTCTTATCCACCACTTCAAAATTGTAACTGAAGGCTTCAAACCTGAGCCGGGTGAGATTTACCAGAGTGTCGAGGCACCGAAAGGTGAGCTTGGCTTCTATCTGATTTCGGATGGATCATCTCACCCGTTCCGGATGAAAATTCGGCCACCATCATTCGTCAACCTGCAGGGACTGCCACAGATGGTTGAAGGGAGGTTGCTGGCTGATGTTATTGCTGTCATCGGGACTCTCGATATCGTTCTTGGTGAGATTGACCGGTAACAGAAGCTTTACAGGTCGGGTTGACCGGCTTTTAAATTGATATTGGATTGCCGATAGGACTTGATCGGCTGAAAACGGCAGAGATGCCATAGACTGATGAAGGAAGAGGATGGTCATGACGCCAGAAGTTTTGACACTCTCGGAAACGCCCTGGTTATTTACAGCTGCCATGCTGATCAAGGTTATCGTGGCGTTTGTGGTAACACTGCTGATTGTTGCCTATGCGACTTATGCAGAGCGGAAGATTATCGGTAGAATGCAGACGCGTCTCGGACCGACAATGACTGGACCGATGGGGTTGCTGCAACCAATTGCAGATGGTTTGAAGCTCTTTTTTAAAGAGGATATCATTCCTTCTCAGGCTCACTGGTTCGCATTTATCATTGCACCGATCATGATTCTTGCTCCGGCGTTCCTCTCGATTGTCGTTATTCCTTTCGGTGCTGATTTCCAGTTTACATATGACGGGACTCTTTACGCTGTTCCATTGCAGATAACCGATCTCAACATTGGCGTGCTGTTTATTCTGGCAATGGCGGGTCTTGGAGTTTACGGCATTGTCCTGGCTGGTCTGGCATCCAACAGTAAATATTCATTGCTTGGCGGTATCCGTTCGACAGCTCAGATGATCTCTTACGAACTGGCTGCCGGTCTTTCGATTGTCGCCATTTTCATGCTTTCAGAAACATTGAGCATGCGCGGTATTGTCGCGGCTCAACAGGGTCCGCTGTGGGGGCTTGAGTCTCTCAGTTTTCTCCCTAACTGGTTTATCTTCAGCCAGCCGTTGGCATTTTTGTTGTTTATCGTCGGTTCGATGGCCGAGATCAACCGGACTCCATTTGACTTACCTGAAGCTGAGACCGAGCTGGTTTCCGGTTTCTGTACTGAATATTCGGCAATGAAGTATGCACTGTTCTTCATGGCAGAGTATGCCAACATGATTACCGTGTCTGCCATTGCTGCAACCTTGTTTTTCGGCGGTTGGGCCGGTCCATTTTACGGCTGGATCAACTTCCTGCTAAAAGTGTTCGCATTCATGTTCTTCTTTATCTGGATCCGGGCAACCTTCCCGCGTCTCCGTTACGACCAGTTGATGTTCCTGGGTTGGAAGGTCATGCTGCCCGCAGCACTTGTAAATATTGTGATTACTGGAATTGCTATTCTTCTCTGGTAGTAACCATACGTTGCGTAGAGGATAGATATGTTTAAAGAGTTTGCCAAAGGCTTGAGTATCACACTGAAGCATCTGCTACCGGGGAATAGCACAACCGTTGCTTACCCGAAGCAGAAATTGGAAATGTCGCCCCGTTTTCGCGGACTGCATCGGTTGGTTCCCACGCAGCATCGTGAGAAATGTGTCGCCTGTTATCTTTGTCCGACTGTTTGTCCGGCAAAATGTATCACGGTTGTTTCAGCAGAGAACGACAAAGGCGAAAAGTATCCGGAAGTTTATACAATCGATATGCTGCGCTGCATTTTCTGCGGTTACTGTGTTGAGGCCTGCCCGGTTGAGGCCATTGAAATGACGAGTGCGTATGAACTGGCTAACTTTAAACGTGAAGATTTCGACTTTACCAAAGAACGTCTTCTCAGGTCGTAAGAGGGAGCTCAAGTTATCATGGAAGCTATTCTTTTTTATCTCACTGCTCTGGTTGCGATTGTTTCGGCAGTTTTTGTCACCCAATGCCGTAACCCGATCAATAGTGCACTCAACCTGATCACAACCTTTCTGTGTCTGGCGGTTTTCTACGTCATGCTTGAATCCCCCTTTATGGCAGCTATCCAGATCATGGTTTATGCCGGGGCGATTATGGTGCTGATTGTGTTTGTTATCATGCTGCTCAACCTTGGACTGGCAGTCAAGACACGCTATACCCATGGATTGGCCGGCGGCGGTGTTCTTGCGGCGATCATTCTGTTGCTCGCCAACTACTTCATCCGTGCCGGTGAAGCAACAGGCACCGGCGGCGAAATCACCAGTGAAGTTATTGCCAAATACGGCCATACCGAGTTGATCGGTCGCGCCATGTTTGTTGATTTTCTGCTCCCCTTTGAGATTGCTTCGATTCTGCTGCTGGTCGCTATTGTCGGCGCTGTAATCCTCTCAAAGCGTGAAGTTTAATCGAGTTAGCTCGGGAGATTGACCATGATTACCGTAAACCACTACTTATTGTTGAGTGCCTTCCTGTTCGCAATTGGAACATTTGGTGTCCTCACCCGGAAAAATGCCATTGTTATTTTCATGTGCATTGAGGTGATGCTCAACTCGGTGAACCTGACCTTTATTGCTCTGTCACGCCACGTTGGCAATATGGACGGTCAGATTTTTGTTTTCTTTGTGATGACAGTCGCTGCTGCTGAAGCAGCTGTAGGTTTAGCGTTGATGATCGCATTCTTCCGCAACAAGGATTCGATCGATACCGACGATTTTAATATGCTCAAGTGGTAACTTCCACTTTACGGGTGTTTCAGCTGATAGGAGAGTTTGATGTACAGTAATCTGTGGCTCATTCCATTCTTCCCACTGGTCGGGTCGATATTTAACGGCCTGTTTGGCAAGAAGATCAAAAATGAAGCAGTGATCGGCGGTATCGCGACCGGTATGATGTTTCTGTCATTTTTGGTTGCCGCACAGAACTTCATGCGCCTGCTTGGAGATAACCAGAAAATTCATGAGCTGGTTCTGGGGTCGTGGATGACGGTTGGTAGGTTCCAGCTTAACTGGGAACTGCTGCTTGATCCGCTGTCTGCAGTGATGATTATGGTGGTTACCGGGGTTGGTACCCTGATCCACCTGTACTCTATCGGCTATATGAGTGGCGAGACCAGTTACTACCGCTTCTTCTGTTACCTGAACCTGTTTGCTTTTGCTATGTTGATGCTGGTTCTTGGCGGCAATGCTCTGGTGATGTTTATCGGCTGGGAAGGTGTTGGCCTTTGTTCCTACCTGCTGATTGGTTACTACTACGAAAAGAAGAGTGCCAGCGATGCTGCGAAGAAGGCATTCGTTGTCAACCGCGTTGGTGACTTCGGTTTCCTGTGCGGCCTGCTGACCTTGTTTTGGGCACTCGCAAGCCACGGTGTCTGGACCCTGAATTTTGTCAAAATTGCTGAATCGGGACACCTGCTTGAGTCGGGTGGTCTGCTGGTGACAGTTGTTACCCTGTGCTTCTTCCTTGGTGCAACCGGTAAATCGGCACAGATTCCATTGTTTACTTGGCTACCTGATGCAATGGAAGGTCCGACCCCTGTTTCGGCACTGATCCACGCGGCAACCATGGTTACTGCCGGTGTTTACATGATTGGCCGGATGAACGGACTGTTCGCCATGGCACCGGCAACCATGATGACAATTGCAATCATCGGTGCTGCAACGGCATTCTTTGCTGCGACCATCGGTTTTGCTCAGAATGATATTAAGCGGGTTCTCGCTTACTCAACTGTTTCCCAGCTGGGTTACATGTTCCTGGCCATGGGTGTTGGTGCTTTCTCTGCCGGTATCTTTCACCTGATGACTCACGCTTTCTTCAAAGCTTGTCTGTTCCTTGGTTCGGGCTCCGTTATTCACGGTATGCATCACGCTTATCACCATGCCCATCTCCATGATGATCC
>Ga0256842_1000905_pt1 | contig 25507 bp, 8 predicted proteins | sample 4559240metaG_FD_185973 | JGI IMG/M metagenome (GOLD analysis project Ga0256842, IMG submission 185973) | Hydrothermal vent microbial communities from Guaymas Basin, Mexico - 4559-240 | ecosystem: Environmental > Aquatic > Marine > Hydrothermal vents | place: Mexico: Guaymas Basin | collected... | reverse complement strand
ATGTTCTTCCTTATTCAACTCAATGACATTAGTCATATATTTTGAAACATCAGCAATAATTCCTGAACCAACTACTTGACCAGCCAACGATGTTCCAGCAGTACGGGGGATTATTGGTACTTTATGCTTATTTGCAAAATCTATTAATAAATGAATATCCTTTTTATGCTTTGGTCTTGTAACAGCAAGAGGCATTTCCTTATAAGCAGAAGCATCAGTAGAATACAAAGTACGAATATGCTCATCGAGATAAATATCGCCATCAAATTGCTGAGCTAATAATTCTAATTCCTTATTAATACTATTCATATTATTAATTGTCAATTTGATAAAGTTCTTATCTATCTGCTAGAGTAACTTTTATCACTTTTTGCTTTCCATTTCTAAGAATAGTAAGCTTTATCACGTCATTTGGCTTATATTTTTTAAGCAAATCAGAATATACTCTTAAATTAGGAGTTTTATCATTATCTAATTTCACAATTACATCACCGGCTATAAGTCCAGCCTTCGCAGCAGCAGAACCAGGAATTACATTTCCAATTTTAACACCTTCGCCTTCATAAGCAAAATCCGGAACTGAGCCTGTGCTTACTCTTCTGGAAGTTTTCATTTCTGCAGCATTAGTATTTGTTTTTTGTGGTCCTCCTGTAAATGGCATAGCATTTTCTCTATCAGCAAGGTATTCAACAACTTCTTTTGATACTATAGCGACTTTTACTAAGCCTTTTTCGTCAATTTTTTCATAAGTATCACTAGGCTTATGATAATTTATAGTGGCACCGGTAAACAACTGAACAGCAGGTATTCCATTCTCAATAAATGCCATTTGATCGCTAGCATCTAATTGTTTTTCCACCACTTGAGATTTAACTCCTGTTGTATAATCTGTCCCCATAAAGATAAACTTCCATTCCTTTGCTGTATTAGCATTTAGAACCAATATTTTTTTATCAAAAAGACTTCCATCAGTATCAAGATTTACATCAGCAAAAATATCTCCTAAGAAATATTCTTTAGCATGTTTTACAAAATAACGAGAGCCAATAAGGCCCGCCTCTTCTCCTGAGCATGCTAAAAATACTATAGTTCTTTTTGGTTTTAAACTTTTACTCATAGTTTTAGCAAGTTCAATAAGGATAGAAACACCGCTGGCATTATCATCTGCACCATAATGAATTTTACCTTTATCTCCATGATGCACATCCGGCCAACCAGTTCCAAGATGGTCGTAATGTGCTGATACAACAACAGGATTATTTTTTAAAGTTGGGTCTGTACCCGGAATTACACCTATTACATTTACTACTTTCATTTCCCCTTTATCAACAAAATCATGGGTAAACTCCTGATAATATGAATCTTTCATAGGCTTTAAACCAGCATCCTTAAATTGATTGGCAATATATTCTGCTGCTTTATCAAGCTCAGGAGTACCTAAACCTCTACCTTTAAGTTCTTCAGAAGCAAGGAATTTAATTGTTGACATCATTCTATTTGCAGAAAATACAGGTTTAAGCTCTGCCAAGGCCTTACGTTCTTCAATCAAATTTGCTTTTGCTCCTCTTTTGTCTATAATTTTAACTAATGGGGAGTTCAACACACCCCACTGACCTTTGGCTATATTTGTTGGTTCATCACCATTGAAAGCCAAATAGCTGTATTTTCCATAATGAGGAAGCTTACGCACAAGGCCTGCAATAGAATTTGCATTATCAATATCGATATATATTATTTGTTGATTAACATCTTTTGGATTAAAAAGAGTAAGAATGGCATCATTACCTTTTCGCAACATATTATTATTATCAAAAATAGTTGAATCTGAAGACAAACGAGAATTATAGTCTTCCAATTTAGTTTTAACTAAAGATGTGAATTTATTATCATATCCTAAAATCCAAACTGTAACATCGGTAGGGATTTCTTTTATATCCTTATCATTTACAACTTTAAAATTATCTACATCAGCATCTTTCCATTGCTTTACAAAATCATTATACAACTGCAAATTATCCTTAGAAGCCTTTGAAGGAAGAATTACTAAATTCTCTTTACTGCCCCAAATTTTATTTAAAGTTGGAGGAACTTCGTTAGGATTTAATATTCTAAAAACATCATATTGAGGATCTACTGCAAGTTTTAGAGGTTTTGCCTTTACAGGAATCTGATAACTTTGTTCTTTGCTATTCATATTAAAGACAAATGTTTCCAATCCCTTCTCTGTAACAACATTTATTGGAACATCTATAACAAAAGCATTAGAATTTTGAACTTGTTTTAAGGTAATATTGATACGATATTTTCCGGAGTACATATCAATATTCATATTTGATATTTCTAATTCCGGAGCACCTAATCTATTAGTCCATTGATTAAAAAAACCTGATAAATCAACACCAGAAACAGACTCCATTGCTTTTTGAATATCCTCATAGGAAGCTAATCTATATTTATTATCCTTATAAAAAAGGCGCATTCCTTTCACAAACATATCATCTCCCAATTTACGTCTAAGCATCTGCCACATCATCAATGCTTTACCATAACCAATAGCTTCACTTGGTCCATCGTGGCGGGAGATAAATTTATTAAGAGGAAAATCATTTTCTGGGGTTACAAGATTCGAGAATTTCTGCAAAGTAGAACGGCGATATTCTTCTCCTGCACCTCTTTGTTCTTTTATTAAATGATCTGCCATAAAAGCTGTTGTTCCCTCACACCAGTTACCTTTATCGAAATTTACATAAACACTATTCCCCCACCAATTGTGCAAAAGTTCATGGGGATAAGATGAATGAAGGATAAAAGGAAAACGAATAATTTTTTCGCCTAACAAAGTAAAAGAAGGCATACCATAACCTGTTTCCCAGAAATTTTCCACCAAGGCAAATTTAGTATAAGGATAATCACCCAACATATTCTGATACATTTCCATGTATTGCTCAGTTACTTCCAAATATTTATTTGCCAGACTCTCATCAGGAGTACGTAAAAATGCCATTGCATCAATACCATTATTCATTTTATGAGAATATTCTGTAAACTTAGCAGCAATCAAGAAAACTTCTTCCTGAGGTTTATCGCAAAGCCATGTATCTATATGTATATCAGCAGTTTCTTTTTCGTATATTCTTTTGCCAACAGTAACATTTTTCCAGCCTTTTGGAAGAGTTGTTTGCAGTTCGAATGTCATTAAAGAATTATCAAATACGGGCACCCAATAAGTTGAGCCTGCGAGATATACTCCAATATTACTTATAATACCAGAAGTTTCTGAGAACCCCCTTTGGTAATTAGCTTTACTCTGTTCTATTTCAGAAGCCACACTACCTTGATATTCTACAATAAGATAATTTGCTTTTGTATCTAATTTCCAAGTTGAAAGTTTAATACTTTGCTCTCCATTATCTCTATCCATTCCAACATCCTGAGCTTTATCATTATCTTTAACTTTATGCAGCTTTACTTTATTTCCTTTTACATGTGGAATTAAATTACTATTTAATTTAAACTCTGGTTCAATTTCTCCAGAAAACACCATTGAATCGCGAACAATAAGAGATGAATTATTTGGATTAATTTGAACTTTAAGATGATGATCAATATTATTTTGCTGTTGTCCGAATAATAAAGTACTGATTAGCAATAAATTTATAAAAAACACTGTTGATTTCATAATACGATAAATTTAATAATTAAAACATCCAAAACCATATCGATTTTAGAGGCATAAAAGTATAATAAAAAAGTAAACAGTGGATTCTATATTAGATATTAATAATCATTTCTAGTATGCGAAAAATTCAATTTTGTTTTCTTTAAAGCCAGTTATTTTGCTTAAAAATTAAACTATCCTTTCATGGTTAAAATGTTGGGAATATTAATTTAAGAATATTATTATCAAATTTAATCCGGATTATTCGCAAATAATACTAACGATTAAGTAAAACCGTGAAAAAAACATATATCTAATTGCGGTTAATAAATTGATCTGCCCTTTCAGGGGAAAATTAATACTGATTTTCAAAACCAATTTATTTACAAAAAAAAGCCTCAATTCCTGAATAATGGAATTGAGGCTTTCAAATTTCAAGAATTAATTATCTAACTTCAACAATACGCTTGGTAAGAACATCATTATCTAATCTCATTCTTAAATAATAAACACCAGGTGCGAAGCCATATCTTTTAGCATCAAATTGATATTTATAGCTTCCTGCTGTTTGGTTTTCATCCACAAGTACAGTAACTAACTTACCTATGCTGCTATAAACCTCCACTTTTACCTTAGTTTTATTTGTCAAGGCATAAGCTATATTGGTACTACCACGATATGGGTTAGGAAATACAGAAACATTGAAGTTTTCATGAATATTTACCACTCCATTTGGCAACACATCTATAAAGTTTGGTTTAATAATAGACTGTGTACCATTGCTATTACTAACAGTGAGACTAACATGGTAAACACCGGCAGAATCGTATTGATGAACCGGACTTTGAACGACGCTATTTCCACCATCACCAAAATTCCAGAACCATGTATCAACAGTACCATTTGTAGTTTGATCGAAAAACTGTACAATCATAGGAGCAACACCAGTAGTTTGGGATGCAATAAAATCAGGAACTAATGCAGTACTAGGAATAATACCATTATTGGCAGTATTTGACCTAGAATTATTATAATTTGTATTAGCTTTTGTTGGACTACATCCACCTTGAGGATGAACAATTTCAATCATATAATAAACTAATCCGGAAGGAGCATTATGATCTGTCCATAGATATGTATAACTTGAACTACCAGCAATAGAATCTATTTTAACAAAATTCATTGTAGAATCAGCTCTAAAAATTCTGTAAGTAGATGGCGTGAAACCTTCATATGCATTCCATAATAAGTTCCATTCATTAGCAGTCTGACCGGCATTAACAGTAAGATGCATAGTTCTATGTTCAATAGTTCTTGCAGATTCATTACCACAACTATCAACAACAGTTATCGCATAACGCTCAGGTTTTACATTTGGTGTCGATGTTAAATCTGTGAAAACACTCAAACTATCATAGTCTACATTTCCTATCAAATTCCATACGTTTGAAACGGCAGATTCCTTATAAATATTAAATGATTCTATACTCCCTACAGGTGCTTTTTCCCAAACAACATAGTTTTTATTTGTTGCAGAATCGACACCTACGATGCATATCTGTTGATTAGCATAAGGTAATAACACATTTACATCAACAGTATCAGAAGTGCCGCTACAGCCATACTGATCAGTTACATTTACAAAATATGATCCTGTACTAGTAACATTAATTTGATTATTAAATGAACCATTAGACCAATTGCATTGATAACCATATCCTGGTGTCAATGTTATTGAACCACCATCACAGAAAGTAGTATCATTTCCAAGACTTATATTTGGATTTTGATGAACACTCAACAGCTTATAATTACTTGAAGTATTGTTACACACATTACTTACGTTAACATGATAATAACCAATATCTGACATTTGAACATTAGGAATATGGTAAAGACTAGTAGTTGCTCCCGTAATTGGGCTAACACCCTTATACCATTGATAAGCTAAAGGGCCAGTACCTATGGTGTTAACATTAAATGTCATTCCTTCACCTTCGCAACGAGAAGAATCTCCAGATTGGAATGTTATTACTGCCAACTTATTAATACTCAACACAATATTATTTGATTGATCATTACCACAAGCATTTGTAGCAACAGCATAATATGTTCCTGCATCATTGGTATCAACAGAAGCTAATGTTAAATATGAGCTAATAGCACCACTAATAGCATTAGAATTCTTATACCATTGATAACTAATAGGATTAGTACCTACGACACCTATTTGCATTACCGAATTAGTATATTCACAAAGAGTATCGTCAGTAGATTGAGATACAATATTTGGTGCTGTATTAACAGTAAGGGTTTTATTAGAAGAAGTTGCACTTCCGCATGCATTACTAGTAACACAATAATAATTTCCAGCATCAGTAGTAGAAATTGATGCAATACTATAAGAATTAGCGTTAGCACCAGTAATCATTCCAGTATCAGAATACCACTGATAAGTCAATGGTGTTGAACCAACAGCTGTCAATGTAAATAAAGCGGATGTATTCTCACATTGCGAAATGCTTCCAGACTGACTACTAATTGAAGGTGCTGTATTAACAGTTAGACTTGCTGTATTAGAGCTGACATTTCCACAAGAATTTGTAGCTTTAAAATAATATGTTCCAGCATCAGAAGTATTAATCTGTCCTATTAAATAGGTAGAACTTATGGCTCCAGTAATAGTATTACTACCCTTATACCATTGGTATGAAATTGGTGAGGTTCCACTAGCTGAAGCATTAAACTGATAAGAAGCCCCACTACAAACAGTTGCACTACTGGGCTGAGAAGTAATACTTGGTGCTTCATTTACTGTTAAACTCATCTGATTTGACTGAACTGAGTTACAAGTATTTGTTGCAACAGCATAATATGTAGCCACATCAGAAGTGTCCACAGATGTCATACTATAAGTATTATTTGTTGCACCTGATATTGCAGTATTGTCTTTATACCATTGATAAGTAACCGGAGATGTTCCTGTTGTTGTAATACTAAAACTTGGGCTTGAACCAGAACATACAGTAGTAGATGAAGTTTGAGCTGTAATAGCAACATTATCATTTACTGTTAAAGTTGCAGTATTTGATGTCTGATTGCCACAGGAGTTAGTAACTTTAACATAATAAGAACCCGCATTTGCATTACTAGCTTGAGTAATAATATATGAAGTATTTGTTGCACCAGAAATGGCTCCACTTGAATTATACCATTGATAAGCGATAGGAGCTGTTCCTGTTGTTGACACATTAAATATTGCAGAAAGATTTTCACAAACAGAAGTAGAGACTGGTTGATTAGTAATAGTTGGACTTTGATTTACAGATAGCAGAATTGAATTAGATGTTTCTGAAGAACAAGAATTAGTAGCAACACAATAATAGTTACCGGCATCAGAAGTATCTGCAGAAGCTATTGAATAACTAGAACTATTAGCACCACTTATTGAACCATTATCATCATACCACTGATATGTCATTGGTGATGTACCAGTTACATTAACTTGGAAAGTAGGTGTGGCCCCTTCGCAAATAGTAGTTGAAGAAGATTGCGAATTAATAGTAGGGCCAACATTTACTGTTATGCTTGCAGTTGTTGACTGATCATAACCACAAGAGTTAGTTGCTACACAATAATAAGAACCTGCATCAGATGTTGATATTGGAGAAACAAGTAATGAAGAACTTGTTGCACCAGAAATAGAATTACCACCTTTATACCATTGATATGATATAGTTGCAGTACCGGAAGATTGAATATTAAGAACAACACTTTGCCCCTCACATTTTATAGCTGAAGAAGGCTGAGATGTTATCGTTGGCTGTGAATTAACAGTTAAAGGGATTATATTAGATGTAGCAGTTCCACAAGAATTTGAGACTTCACAATAATAATTTCCAGCGTCAGTAACAGTAGCACTACTAATAGTATATGAATTATTGGTAGCAGAAGAAATACTTCCATCAGCATCATACCATTGATAAGTAAGAGTTGCACTACCATTAGCAGTTACACTAAATGGAGCTGAAGAGCCAGAACAAATATCAATAGTACCTGTTTGAGCTGTAATGGAAGGAGCTGTTTTCACAGTAAGAATTATTCCTGTACTAGAAACAGGAGTTGAAACACATCCATTACTCACTTTACAAATATATGTAGCTGCATCTGAAACTGAAACAGAGCCGATAGTATAAATATTATTTGTTGCACCAGAAATAGGAGAAGCATCTTTATACCATTGATATGTTAGAGGGCCTGTACCTGAAGCAGTAATTCCTAAAGAAATGCTTTGATTCTCACAAATAGTCTGAGATGACGATTGAGAAGTAACCCGAGGCTTTTCATTAACAGTAAGAATCGATTGATTTGTTGAATCACTACCACAAGTATTAGTACCTTTACAATAATAAATACCTGCATCAGAAGTATCAGCATTAGTAATATTATAAGAAAGTGAACTAGCACTTGAGATTGCACTTCCATCTTTAAACCATTGATAAGTAATTGGTGTTGTACCTTTGCTAATAGTTGTAGAATATGTATAAGTTGCATCTTCACAAATATCATCAGCAGCAGATATCGGTGTTAAACTTGGTTTATAATTAATACCAAGAGTTGCGCCATTACTTTGATCAGAGCCACAGGTATTAGTCGCTATTAAATAGTAATTAGAAGCACTATTTGCAGTAATGGAATTAATTGTATACGAGGATGTTCCACTATTAGCAGAAGCTCCGGTTAGTTTAATATTTGGCCTTTTATTTATTAAATTTCCTGCAGATGCATCAGAACAAATATTTGTAGTATTATCCTTTTTTAAATAATGCGCTGATACAAATGATGTACTTGTTTGATTTACAGAAGCATTACCATTATTTATCCAGCTTGAGTTATTTGAGCATACCTCTACAACAATATTTGATACTCCGTCCCAATTAAAGGAGGAAGTAAATCCAAAATTATTCCAGCCAGATACTACTTGATAAGAAGAAACAGAATAAACAGAATAAAGTCCTGATACCCATGAATTGGTAAGAGTATTAGAAGTTGTTGTTCCTATTTTTATTTCAAAATTAGAAAGTGTAGGACAAGAATTTGTTGCATGAACATCAAATCCGAGACTAGAGATATCACCAGCAGAAATACCGGCATTAGTTAATTCAGAAGCAAGTATCAAATACTGTTCTCTATTACCCCAAAAATAATTTGCAAAAGGAGATGGATAAGCCGAAGAAGTATTTCGTATGCTATCATCACCTATTTCAAAAGCTTCATTACTAGTACCTGATCCCAATGCTCCATTGGAATTGTACCACTGATAAGTTATTGGAGCACTGCCACTGGCATCAGCAACGAAAGTAACACTGGAGCCTAAGCATTCACTTGTGGAAGTAGGTGAGGTAGTAATTGAAGGTGCTGTTAATACTTTCAACTCAACAGTATCAGAACTAATATTACCATACGCATTACTAATAATACAATTGTATAAACCAGTATCTGATAATGCTACAGAATTTCTTTGTAATATACTTTGATTTGCACCAGGGATACTTAGACCATCTTTTTGCCATTGATAAGAAGCATTTACTGTAGCATGAGCAATAAGAATGCCGCTAGATCCCTCACATATTTCTTTATTTGTAGGCTGAACATCAATAAAATTAGGTGATAACTGAATTTCAAAGGCTCCAATATCGATAGTATCGGAAACAAGTCTATTATTACCAGCAAAATCTAAATGAGTCCTGGAACAACCATAAAAACCTTTATTAAGAATAGGTGAAGCTGTAGAAACATTCCAATTTGCATTAAGTCCATCATATTCATAACCTACGCCATTAGAGGCACTCACAAACTGAGGGTCTATATCAAAAATATCCTGATATACCGACAATTGTGTACCATAAGAAACTCCATTAATACCTCCTTGAATATCAGTATTATACATTTTAGATAAAGAACTCGAATAAAAACCTAATTGTGAAATATTAGCCCAAGCATGGTTTCCCCAGAAAAGGGCGTTCTTAATTACCATTTCAGAACCCCATATCTGGCCTCCACCATAATATCTAGCTTTATTATTTACAATAGTATTATTAAAGAAATTAATTGAACAATCATCAAAAAAGAAGCCACCACATTGATTTCCCGCAGTATTATTAGCGATAATATTATTTCTAAAAACAATATTTGAACTTTCAACAAATATTGCCCCTGCCCTATATTCAGCAAAATTATTAGCAAAAATAGAGTTTTCGATAGAAATCTTTGGCGAATTATATATATTCATAGCGCCACCATTTCTTTCACTGTATGAACCTCCTGAATAACTAGGAGCCTTGCCAAATTTAAAAGTACAATAGGAGAATTTTGAAGAATCATTAATTGCTAATACGCTGCTAAAATTTACTCCATTCCATCCGCCAGATGTTGTCGTAGAATCCCAAAAACCTGTAGTATCTAATCTGGTAAAATTAATTTTTTTATTGGAAGTACCTTGAGCGACAATAGCTCCATTAACAGTAATTCCATAGTAACCCTCAAAAATAACATTGGTACCTGGTTTTATAGTAAGAGTTTTTAGATTATCAATAGTAACATCACATTGAACCCTAATTGTATCTGCTTCCCAAGTAGTATTTTCACTAATAGTACATGGAGCAATAATATCCTCTTGATTTTCGATAGCCCCAATATCTATTCTACCATTATAGAATCTTGGATTGCCATTATAATCCACTAAAGGTAATCCAATGGCAGAACTATTTTCAAAACCAGCATTTATAATAGCCGAACCCTGATCAATTGACCAGTTAGCATTTCTACCATTATATGTGGTATCCGCACCTGCACTTGGGGAAGAAAAATCAGGATCAACATCAATATTATTAGAATATACTCCTGAATAATTTATTCCTGCTCCTGATCCGGTAAAAGCTGCAACACCCCCTTTAATATCATTATTATAGAACTTAGGGTCGGCAGAAACATCACTAATACAAATATCATTTGCAACTGTTGACCCTGAAGTTTTATTTCCATATATAATATTATTTTTCATATTAGCATCTGAATTTCCTTCAAAACAAATTCCTCCACCACGAGCAAAAACACCGGACTCATTATTCACAATTGTATTATTGTATAAATATGGTTTCTTATTCACAATTCCAATTCCTCCCCCATAGTTACCTCCGTGATTATTGGCAACAATATTATTATAAAATCGCAAAATATAATCACTATAATCTCCTGACATATACACACCACCAGTATTACTAGAATTGTTTGTAACAAGATTGTTGAAATAGTCACCTCCTGAATTCCTTATAGATAGTGCTCCATAATAAACACTTTTGTTATTATGCAAAATGTTATTCTTAAACTCAATATAGCAATACATAAATTGTACTGTTGAATATTTGGCTTCATTTTGTTCAAATATATTATTATTAAATTTAGCCACTGTAGAAGTATTGTGCAAATACATTGCACTAATTGCAGCTCCATAACCATAATTACCTGATACACTATTATTAATAAATCTATTATGAGTAATCCTGATCTTTTTAAATGACCTTATAGAAATTGCACCTCCTGAGAGCTGATAAGATGATGGAGTTCTATTTGCATATTCGAATCTACAATAATCGAAAATTGAAGAATCGTTTTGATAAGCATTAGGGGCATCAATTTGTATTCCATCCCAACCTGTTGTAGTATCAGCTGCAGTAAACAAAATGGAATCACCTTCGGAACCTTCGGCTTGAATTGCACCTTCAACATATATCCGGTAATGTCCATTAAAAAGAACTTTAGTGCCTGGTGCAACTGTAACAGTAGCACCACTATTTATGGTAACATCACAATTTATATTAATAATATTTGCATCCCAAACTTGGTCAGAAGAAATAGTAGCATTCCCAGAGCTACAGCTAAGAGTAATTTGAGATTTATCTTCATAAGCACCCATATCAACTGCAGCGCTATAATTTCTTGCTTTACCTGCTAAATCGTAAGTTGGAAGATTTAATCCGGTAGTACTTGGCGAACCTGCATCAATAGCTAAAGAACTTGCATTAAGAGAAAAGTTATAATTATCAATATTGTATCCATATCCAACACCGGCGATATAAGGAATACCTGCTTGAGGACTTGCATTTTTAAACAGTGGACTGCTAGAGATATTTCCTGATCCTGAATATCCACCTTCAATACATGAATATGTCAGATTTAGGCCGGAAGTAGGATAAATATTATTCGATTGAGAGTGATTTCCTGAATTATCTTGGTTATTATAAATAATATTATTTTTTAGTATTGGTGTAGCTCCACCTTCAACATAAATACCTGCTCCTGTAGTGCTATATCTTAATTTATTATTAGCAATAGTATTATTAACAATTAAAGGAGAATAGGATGAAGAACCACTAATATAGATACCTGCACTTTTATCATTTGATTTATTATTTACAATTAAATTACCTACTACTTTGGCATTAGAATTTTCTAATGTAATAGCACCGCCATATTTACCATAATTATTTGATATAATATTATTACGAATTAATAGCTTTGAAGTATTATTAGCATAAATCACACCTTTGTTATAAATAGTCGAACTTCCATAGTATTTTTTATAACTTATCTTGCAATATTCAATTTTAGAAGTATCATTAAATGAAGCCACATTAGAAAATTGAATACCGTACCAACCAGAGTTATTACCAAAAGGCCTTATTTTTATATAATCATCACTTGTTCCCTGTGCTAAAAGACGTCCATTCACATCCAATTTAGCATAAGTGGTTATAATAATTTCCGTTCCCGGCATAATCGTTAATGTCACTCCATTATTTACCGTTACACTACAATTCATCAAGATACTTCCAGACCAGGTAGTATTTGAAGATATATAACCACATACTACTTGCGAAACAATTTTCTCATAAGCTCCAATATCTGCTTTTTTATTATCGAATCTAAAATTACCATTAACATCAAAATTTAAAGGATAATAATTAGTAACATCATTAGTTCCTTTATCAAGAAGGTAGGAAGTGGACGCTAAAGAATAATCTGCTGATAATCCATCATATGAATTTCCCGCTCCGGAAGCTGGTGCAACAAATTCCGGTAAAGTATCAAATATGGCTGTTCCTGTAGAATACCCACCTTCAATATCACAATAGCTCATATTAGAAACAGTACCATAAACCTGGCTTGAATTAGATGCATTATTTCCATAAACTATACAATTCATCATTACACCTGAGTAGTTACTAGCCCATACTCCGCCTCCGTTACTTGAAGTGTTATATGCTATGGTATTATTCAACAGCTTAGGATTAGAATTGTTATATATATCAATACCCCCACCAGTTGAACCTGAAGAGTTATTAACTATCAAACAGTTTGAAATTTCAGGACTAGCATTATATTCCAATGCAATAGCTCCACCATAAGAAGAAGCGTAATTATTACTTAATATACAATTTTGCACCTTTAATTTCGAGAAATTATACATAAAGATAGCTCCACCAGATTGATCATTACCAGTTCCTTGATTAGCATTACCATAAGAAAAGATGCAATAACGCAAATAAGAATACCCATTGGATTGAGGAGTATTCTCAAATCTAATACCTGCCCAACCAACTGAAGAATTAAGTGCTGAAAAAGTAATTCTATTGGTAGCAGTTCCAAATGCTTTTATAACTCCCTTAACATCAATCTTATAATGACCTTGAAACTGAATATAAGTACCACTGTAAATGGTTAATCTTACGCCATCAGCGATAGATATATCAGAAGTTACCTTTACGGTATCGGCATTCCAAGTCGTATTTGAGGAAATCGTCCCCCCAGCATTAATATTTGCTGCTTTCAAATTACTAATGCCAAAAAAAGCAATAAGTAAAACACTGATTTTAAGATAGTAATACTGTTTCATATTATAGTGATTTGATTTATATTTCTTAATTGAGAATAATTCGTAAAAGTAGAACAAGCAAATTACATAAAAAATAGTTAAATGACCCAAACTTATAGGTATTTTACCTATAAATAATTAATAAAAAAAATAGCGTAGAATAATTTTTAAAACCTAAGAATCAATTAAATAATTATCTCATAGCACATCAAATTCTTAATTAACGCAATATATTTGCAATAATTAAATTTCGCTATGTTTTCAAGTCTATATCTTAACAATATTGTTTTTTATAGCATAAACTAAAAGTTCTACAATATTTTTAGACCCTGTTTTTTGAATAAGGTTGGCTTTGTGTCCATCGACAGTACGTCTGGAAATAAATAATTTATCAGCAATTTCAGTATTTGACAATCCTTTAGAAACAAGATGAAGCACCTCTATTTCTCTTTTTGTCAATTTAACAGAATCATCTGCCATTGGACTTTTATCAATATATTTATTTGTAAAATAACCCAACAAATCATCTGAGTAACAATTCTTTCCTGAACTAACTAACTCTATTGCTCTCTCAATTTCATCAATACTGCTATTTTTTAAAAGAAAGCCCTTTGCCCCGACATTTATCATCTTGTGCAAATATTCTTCTTCGCCAAACATAGATAATGCAATAACTTTTAATTCGGGATATCTACGAACTGCCTCTTCAGTAGCGTCAATACCGTTCATAACAGGCATTTTAACATCCATAAAGACTATATTAGCATGCCTGGAATTTAGTAGGGTAAGAAAATCTTTACCATTTGAAGCTTCACCAACTACTTCCACATTATCCATTTTATTAAGAACCATTATTACACCTTTTCTAAAAAGAGCATGATCATCTACTACAATGACTTTAATTCTATTGTCCATAATTATCTGAAATATTATTATCTACATTTATATTTTGTTCCTGTTTCTGACTTATATCAACCTCTAAATTAAACAACATTCCTTTATCAGCTTTCTTAAATTGAAAATCTGCATTTAAAGACTGAGCTCTATTTATGATATTATCTAATCCTAAACCATGCTTTACCAAATTAAAATCAAAACCTACACCATTATCAGAATATTGCAATGCAAATCTATTGTCTTCTATTATAATTGATATATCTATCTTACTTGCATAGGCATGCTTGATAGAATTATTTATTAACTCAATAATAATTCTATAAATATTTAACTCTAAATTAATATCAAGTCTCTTTTCAACGTTATAGCTAAAAAGTACTTTTAAGCTACCTGTCTTTTCAATATGATGGCAAAAAGAGCTCACTACAGGTATTAATCCATTGTCAACAATAGAGCCGGGTAAGATATTATTTGCGATATTTCGAGTTGTAGAAATTGACTCATCTAGCAATTCATTAGCATAGGCAAATAACTCTTGCTCTTCAGCTTGAGTAACTTTGCCGGACATCATCTGATTAATATATAATTTAATAGTAGAAAGCAATGGGCCCAAACCATCATGCAAATCTTCCGAGAAACGTCTTCTTTCCTTATCTTCTGTTTCTATAACTGCACTAAGTACTTTTCTCTCTAATTTTTTTCGATCTGTAATATCTATGATAAAACCTCTAAGACCTCGTTTTAAGTATTCGTTGGAATCCATTACTTTAAGGAAAAGTACAACAAATAGTGTTTTATTATCTTTTGTTAATATTCTAAACTCCTGCCCTTTATTAACTCCTCCTTCCAAAAGATATAAAAATTCTTCATTAAACTTTTCTTTGTCTTCAGGATGAATAATATCAAATATTTTTAAACCATTCTTTATATCAAATTTGGAATAACCAATAAAATCAATTCCTGAATCATTGATAAAATTGAAGCGTCCATTCTCATCAAGTTCAACTACAAGTTGAGGAAGTAGATTAGCTAAATCTTTATAACGTGTTTCTCCTTCTAACCTTAAGCGCTCAAGTTCCTTATTACTTTTATTAATCTTTTTATTATAATAAAAAAATAAAATTAATTGCAACAATAGGATGACAATTATAAAAATGTAAATATTCATTTGCATAATCCTGAAAAAAGAAATTGCTTATTAATCTACAAATATACAAATTAATATAATTTTGTTGAAAATATTTATCAATACTTTAACCACTAATCCATATTTAAATTAACCAACATAGCAATATACTATTGAATACGTGACAATTATAAAATTATATTTTCACTAAGCATCGTTAATAAAAAAGATTTAACTATTTCTATAAATCAATATTTTTACCTATTCTTGAAATTCTACATTAAATATTTAATAAAACTTGCGTTAACTTAGAATAATTCTTTTATGAATATTAAAACTATTTTTTTCTTTAACTCAGATTATATATTAGGACTTTGTTATGAGTATTGAAACTGAAATAAAACAAAAGTTTGTAAAACCAAAACTTAGCACTGCTATAGTGAAGCTTTACAAATTAGAGAAACGGCTTCTATTGCAAAAATTTCAGTATATAATATATTTTCAAAAGCTTATTTGGGGTTTAATTTTATTGTTTATTTTATTGAGTAATAAATATGCTATATCACAAGATATGATTATTTATGATGAGACAAAAAAATCAGAAATTGTTTTCAAATATTCTCCCTACGAAAGAGACGCATCTTTACCTAACTACTTTATCTCTTCGATGGCTCATTCCCAAAACAGGATGAGATCATATTACAGTTATAAGATAAGTGCATATATTCATTCAATAATAACTAAAAAAAATCTCAACAATTACTTGGTATTAATAGAAATTGACAGTCTGAGAAAAATAGGCAATTTCGATTATAAAGGTTTTAATTTTTCTAAGATTATTATTCCAAAAGAGATTCTATTTAGTTACTCGTTAATTGAAATAAATAATAATATTGACATAGTGTATAATGTTCCTTTAACATATCCTGAGTTAAAAAAACATTACACAATTAAAAAAAATTATTTCGACAGCACTAAAATTGGTACTTTTAAACTGGCAAATGAAAAATTCATTTATCAATTCGAAAAGCAACAAAAACAAGATTTTGACAGTGCAATTTTACTAATTGATAATTATTATTCTGATGGTAAAAAATTATTAAATATCGAAGAAGATTTATCAAAACTTAAACCAAATAATATTGACAATATAAAGCTTCAAAATATTGATTTAAAGTATATTAACAAAAGATTCCAAAAGATTTCACTTCCATCCTATTCTTCAAAATTATCTTTAAACATAAAAGATCCGGCAGGATATTATTCCCTCTATAATAAAGTTGACTCACAAATAAATAATCTACAAAATCAATTTTCAATAAATATAGCAAATCTTGACAGTTTGTTCTATGTTAAAGCAATGAAATTTATGGCAGATAGTAATGTTAATAAGGCCATAATCTATTTCAATAATTCTATTGAAATTAATAAATCCTTCTCCCCGGGTCTATATCAATTGGCATTAATAGATTATAAAAACAAAAAGCTTATTTCAGCAGAACAAAAATTGAATACTATTCTTGAGAAAACCACTAATAACCAACATTACAATAAACTCGCAAATAAAGTTTATAAGGAAATGATTGACAAAAGTATAGCTCTTAATTCCCAAGAAAATTACATTGATGGTTTGGAAACATTACAAGAAGCAAAGCAATTCTGCAATAGAAACAGTAATATTATAGTCTGCAATAAAAAACAAGAACAACTTATTGACAAAGCAAGATATGGCATCTACAACTCCTATTTGAGTATTGCAGAAGCTGCAATGCAAAGAGGGCGATTAGATATGACGGAGGATTATCTAAATATAGCAAATAAATATAAAAATGACAATCTAAACTCCATTAAAGATACTAGTAATTTAAATGCTTTATACACACTTTTAGTTACAAATTATTTATCCCAAAGTATTGAGTTAAAGAATAATTATGAGTTTCAAAAGTCGAAACGAAAATGGATGTATGCTGATAGTTTATGTAGAACACATAAATTAGAAGATGCAAACACATTTGTTTCTGAAGTCGAAAAACAATTGGGTGATTATAAATACAATCAAGCAATAATTACATCTAAGAATAATGTCCCTAAATATGAAATTAATGTTCTCAAAAACAAAACAGTAACCAAAGACCCTTACTCCAAAGCAGTATACAACTACAAAGAACACTATGAAAAAGCTGGTATTTACTTTAACTATAGAAGGTATTCACAAGCATATAATGAGTTGAAATTAGCAAATGAAATAAAACAAAAATTTAATATTAGCACCAATGATTCTTTAGATTCATACTTAAGACAAAGCTCCAAAGCAATGATATTAAAGAATTTGAAAAAGATAAATCTCTATATCTGGGGTAAAAAGTTTAGGTCTGCAGAAATGATGCTTTCAAAAGCTGAACAACAAATAATTGCAAACGACTTAGATGAAGATAAAGAATTGACAGAAACTATTAATGGAGTTAAAGCAGAACTAAAGAAACAGCAAGAATCGAAAATTAGCAAGCTATTTGAAAACAAAATGCTAAAAGCAAGACAGAGTGCAAATCTTAAAGATTTTATCTCTTTGGAAAACTATTGTAATGAAGCCATTACACTTAGTGAGAATAATAAAGAAATCCCATTAGACATAAATTATCCTCATAATTTAAAAAGAAAATATTCTAGCATAATAGCTTATCAAAAAGTTAAAAAAAATGCATATAAATTTAGAGATTTAGATAATTATAACAAGGCTATAAAAGCTTTTAACAATGCAAATCAGCTATTCGTAAAAGACTCATTACAACGGTTTTCTATACTAAAACAGAGCCTATATAGTTTTATTAATGAAAATCCAAGCAAAGGATTGATTGAAGCCGGCATTACTTATTCTCTTACTGAAAAGGACGTATTTCTGGCTTTAGATTTATGGAAGGAAGCTATTGGTTATAAATGGGTTATCAATCGTGAATTAGCAGCTAATATAATGACTGGTATTGGGGAAATTGACAAACAAAATAATCCGAATATCAACAAAAAAGAACTTTATTATCAACGATTTGGTAAAAATCCAAACTTTTCAAAGTACAAAAAATATTATTTAAAAGCATTTTAAAAAGATATATATGACATTAAAATCACTTCTAACAATATTAGCAACGGTAACGACATTTGGAATTCAGTTATATGCCCAAACTAATGAAATAAAAAAATATCCTCAGGGATATTTTCAATCACCCTTAGATATCCCTTTTGTATTGGCAGGGAGCTTTGGAGAATTAAGATCCGGGCATTTTCATTCAGGAATTGACATAAAGACTCAAGGAACCGTTGGCAAGAATGTTTATGCTATTGCTGATGGTTACGTTTCTCGTATTAAAGTGTCGCCTTGGGGATATGGACATGCATTATACATTACCCACCCCAACGGATATACTTCTGTTTATGCTCACCTTTTAGATTATAACAAACAGATAGACAGCCTGGTAAAATCTACACAATACAGAAAGAAATCCTTTGCTGTCGAAATATTCCCAAAACCTAATACTATAAAAGTCCACAAGGGTCAGATTATTGCAAAAAGTGGCAATAGTGGCAGCTCCGGTGGTCCTCATTTGCATTTTGAAATTAGAAAAACCAAAACTGCAGAACCAATAAATCCATTACTATTTGGATATAAAATTGCGGATCATCAATACCCAAAAATTTCTAAGTTAAGAATTTATTCTATTGACAACAATGATAATGAGAACTGGAAAGAATATACTCTAGTACAAAGTCGTGGGAAAGTAAATTTAGCTAATCCTTCTACAATAATTATTTCCGGCAAAAGCTTCTACCCTGCTGTAGAGTCAATTGACAAATGGGATGCTGCTAATAATAAAAATGGTCTTTATAAACTAAGTTATTATTTTGACAATAAACTTATTTTTAATTTTACTGCCGATAAAATAAGATTCTCGGAAAATAGATACATTAATTCGTATATCGATTATGCAGCCTTAAAGACTTCCAAAAAGCGCTTTCAAAGATCAAAAGTAGAACCTAATAATCGATTAAGTAATATCCATAATGCAGTTAATCATGGTATTATCAACTTAGATGATGATAGTGTGCATCAATTAAAAGTTAAAGCAGAAGACTTTGAAGGTCAAAAAAGTATTTTAATAGTTAATGTGAAAGCTTCAAAAACTAATAAAAAAACTAAAGGTAAAAATGGAGGAATTCCATTTTTATGGAACGAAAAGAACACTTATACTGCTGATGGTATGAGTTTTACAATTCCAGCTAAAAGCTTGTATAGCAATCAATTATTCTGGGTAAAAACTCTTGATAATAAATATAGTATTTATAGCAAACTATACGAAATCTACGACATTAAAGTCCCCTTACATTCGTATTGCCAACTAAAGATAAGAGTTGATAATCTGAGCCAAGAATTAAAAGATAAAGCATGTATTGTTAGTCTTGACATGAACGATAAAATAATATATGAAGGAGGCATAATGGAAAACAACTATATAAATACTAAGACTAGAAGTTTTGGAAAATATTATGTGACTATTGATACAATTGCTCCAACGATAAAACCTATAAATATTTATAACAATAAAAACATAAGCAATCAATCAGTAATAAGCTTTACCGTAAAGGATAATTTAAGCGGAATTTCCAAATATGAAGCTAGCATTGATAATAAGTGGGTCTTACTGGAATACGATCCTAAGAAAAACAAATTATTTTACAGAATAGACAATCATTTCCAGAAAGGAAAACATAGTTTAAGAATAAAAATAACTGACGACAGAGGTAATAAGAACACAAAAATTTATAGTTTAATAAGAAATTAGCAGTCTCAAATAAAAAAGTTTAATTTTGCTGTCTGAAAAGGTCCCGTAGTTTAATGGATAAAATCTCAGATTCCGGTTCTGAGGCTGTGGGTTCGATTCCCGCCGGGATCACTTTCGAGGGGAAATTACAAATTGTAGTTTCCCCTCTTCCTTTTACCTTTATAATGAAAACAAATTATTTATAGAAAATAAACTATTTACTCTTTGGGTTCGATAATGCTGTTTCTTTCGACGATACCTAATTCCCTCAGGAAAAAGTAATTTTTGAATACTCACCATTTTTCCCAGATCCTATTTTTTCAAATATTTTAATCCTCTTCCCATCCGGATCGACCAACATCACAGGATTGCCCCCGCTACCATTATATTTGCTATTATGCTACAAGGTCACAGATATATAATAATTATTCCGTCCGACTTTTAAAAAAGTATTAATACTTACTGTCGAGTCGGAGATTATTTAATTCTGTCTTTACATCTTATTACGGTAGTTTAAAACATTATTTAAAAGCAAGCAACTTCATTTAATGATTTTCATTAGTTTTGTTTTCTTTTATAACATATAATGAATATATTATAAACATTTAATAATCAAGCAGTTAAAAACTTATGCTTTTTGATGATAATTACTACGAAATAGAAGCAAAATCTGAAGGTTTTTTTAAGGACAGAGGCAGCAAATTTATTGCCAAGGCATATCCCGTCTATAAAGAGAAGGAAGTAAAGCCTATATTAGACCTTTTACGCAAAGAATATTATGATGCACGACATCATTGTTATGCATATATTATAAATCCCGACAAATCAGCTTATAGAACCAACGATGACGGTGAGCCATCAGGGAGTGCAGGAAAACCAATATATGGCCAGCTACTCTCCCACGATTTAACAAATATACTTGTTGTAGTAATAAGGTATTTTGGAGGAACAAAACTGGGTATCCCTGGCCTTATAAACGCTTATAGATCTGCAACTAAAGATGCCATTCAAAATACAAATATCATAAAAAAAACAATAAAAGATGTTTACAGCCTTTCTTTTGAATACCCCCTTATGAATGTGGTAATGCGCCTGGTAAAAGAAGAAGATATAGAAACTTTGAAAAATGTTTTTGAAATAAGTTGCTATATGGAAGTTGCGGTTCGCAAATCCGATTCCAAGCGTATTTTTGAACAAATGAAAAATATTTATGGGCTTAATGTCAAGTATTTAAAGACAATATAATACAATTTGAAAAAATCAGAAATAATACTCAAAGGGGTTTACGAAAATAATCTAAAAGGAATTAACCTAAAAATCCCCAAAAACAAACTTGTTGTTATTACAGGTATAAGTGGTTCCGGCAAAAGCAGCTTAGTTAATGATGTAATTTATAAAGAATCTCAACGACTTTTTATGGAATCTATGAGTACAGATTCTAGGCGAATATTAAAATCTTACTCTCAACCTAAAGTAGAATCCATAAGTGGACTTTCACCAAGTGTGGCTGTAAGTCAAAAAACTATCAATCATCATTCCGGCTCAACTGTAGGCACCTTAAGTGAACTATACGACTTATTGAGATTATTAATGGCAAGATTTGGAGAAAGCAAAATTGATATTTCTCCCTTAAAACAATCACGCAGATTATTCTCCTTTAACACAAAATATGGACGCTGCCCTCACTGTAATGGAGTTGGCATGGAGGAATATATCGACCCAAAACTAATAATAAAAGATCCGAAATTAAGTCTTAGAGAAGGAGCTTTAAAAATAACTACACCAAGTGGTTACACTGTTTATTCTCAAGTAACAATTGAAGTTCTAAATAAAGTCTGTAATATTGAAGGTTTTGACGTTGATACAGCATGGCATGACCTAAGCGATAAAAATAAGAATATAATTTTCTATGGTTCTGATAAAATTAAAATACCTTTTGGAAAACACAGCTTAGAGAGCAGGATGAAATGGTCTGGAATAAAAGCAAATCCACGCGAAGAGGGTTATTATAGAGGCATAATTCCCATAATGACAGAAATCCTAAAACGTGACAGGAATAAAAATATACTTCGCTTTGTTAGTTCAGAAGTTTGTTCTCAATGTAAGGGTTCCAGGCTTAACCGCCAAGCATTAAGCTTTTATTTTCAAGGTATGAATATTGCCGATTTTTCAAATTTAGATATTGCCGAATTGGATGCATTTTTTAAGCAGGATTTTAATAATATTCCTTATCAAGCATCTTTTCATAAACTAAAAGATAATATTCTAAAACATACTAGTACCCTAATTGAGTTAGGATTGTCTTATCTAAACCTCAGCAGAAAAGCAAATACTTTATCAGCGGGAGAATCACAAAGAATACGTCTTGCTAATATGACTCATTCCTCTTTAACAGGACTATTATATATTTTTGATGAACCCAGTGTTGGACTTCATCCTTCTGACCAAGAAGCTATAAAGAGAATCCTAAGAAAGCTTGTAAATAAAGGCAACACCGTTCTTCTTATTGAACACGAGCATGAAATGATAAATGCCGCTGATTGGATTATTGATATTGGCCCAAAGGCTGGTGTAAATGGTGGAGAATTGATATATTCCGGTACATATAACAGCTTTATTAACAATACTATAAACAATAGCTTAACACAACAATTTCTTTTAAGCGACAATAACATTATTAATCCTAAACCAAATATTGACAGCTCATTTTTTAAATTAGAAAAAGCAAATATCAATAATCTTAAATCAATATCTGTAAAATTTAAAAAAAATGCTATTAATGTTGTTTGTGGTGTTTCTGGTAGTGGTAAATCTTCATTAGTTATGGATTGCCTTGCTGAAGATTTCAAAAGAGATAAAAAGCAATATTTAATAAACGATAATAATTTACCAAAAAATATTGTTGCCATAAGCCAAAGCCCTATTGGACGAACACCACGATCAAATCCTGCAACTTACACTAAAATATTTGATAAAATAAGAATCCTTTTTTCTAATCTTCAGGAATCTAAAAATCGGAAACTTAAAAGTAGTCATTTTTCATTTAATGTAAAAGGTGGAAGATGTGAAGCCTGTCAAGGTGCAGGATATAAATTAATAGGGATGCATTTTATTGGCGAAGTAGAAGTAGAATGCGACCATTGTCATGGTAATAGATTTATTGACAGTATTTTAAATATTAAATACAAGAACAAAAACATTAAAGAAGTGCTTGACCTTAGCATAGAAGAAGCAGCTCTTTTTTTTCAAGACCAAAAAGACATAAAACAAATGCTTGATGCTATGATTGAATTAGGGCTTGGTTATTTAAATCTTGGACAAAGATCAACAAGTCTCTCTGGCGGTGAAGCACAACGCATTAAACTAGCTGCTGAAATGGTTAAAAAAGCCAAGCAAGAGACTCTTTACATTTTTGACGAACCAACAACTGGCTTACACCCTTTTGATGTTAATATTTTAATAAAAGCACTTAACAAGCTTAAACAGAATGGACATAGCTTGATTATTATTGAGCATCAAAAGGATATTATAAAAACAGCCGATTATATTATTGAACTTGGGCCAAAGAGTGGAAAATATGGAGGAGAATTAGTTTTTGAAGGTGATTTAAGTGAATTTATAAAACAAAAAAGCATTAGCGCAAAATATATTTTCGAGAATAAAAGCAATGAAAATAACTTTACTATAAAAGATAATATCAAACCTCATAAATATATTGAATTTAAAGGAGTTAGAACTAATAATCTTAAAAATATTGATATAAAAATCCCTCATAACCAATTCAATGTTTTCACTGGAATTTCAGGAAGCGGAAAGTCTTCAATGGCCTTTGACACTATTTATAAAGCTGGTAGTGAAGCTTATTACGAAACACTTCCTACCTATCTTCGATCAAGAATAAATCAGCAATCGACAGCTGTTTTTGAACATCAGCTGGGACTAACAGCTTGTTTAAGCATAAAACAAAAAAAAAGTAATATTAATACACGCTCCACACTCGGAACATATAGTGGCATTTACGACTTATACAGATTGTTATTTTCAAGAATATCAAAAAATAAAAATGGATTAATTTGTTCTGAATATTCATCCTACTTCTCATTTAACAAACAAGAAAGCGCATGTCCTCATTGCAATGGCTTAGGAGAAATTAGTACTGCTGATGAATATGCATTTCTTAATCACCCTGACAAATCAATTTATGACAATAAAATCAGTGACAGCAAAATTGCTCACTATTACTTAGATGAAAACGGCCAGTATCACTGGATTCTAAAAGCTTTAGAAAAAGAATTGAACTTGAATTTCGATATACCTTGGCAGGAAATACCAAAGGAACAAAAGAAAATTATTCTTTGGGGATATGACAAAAAGAAATTGGATGTTGAATGGCTTTTTGAACGAAAAGGCAGAAAAGGAAAGCATAATTTTTCTACATATTGGAAAGGTTTTATACACCTGATTAATGAAGAATATAAGCTCAAACATGCCGACCATAGAGCAAATGCATTTCTACCAATTATGAAGCAACTTAAATGTCCATATTGTGAAGGAAAACGACTAAATAATGAAGTCCTTGATTATAAAATTAACAATAAAAATATTGCAGAATTAAGCTCTCTTGAAATTATAGAATCTATTGATTTATTCAAAAAATGGCAAAAATTACTACCTTCAAAAGAACTTACAATAGTTAAAGAGATAATTGAAGAGATAATATATAAACTTAATATAATCAATAATTTAGACTTAGGATATCTAACTATTAATCAAACTACAAAAAGTCTTTCAGGAGGAGAAATGCAAAGACTCCGAATTGCAAGTAATTTGGGAAATAAAATGACCGGTATTACATATATATTTGATGAACCAAGTCGGGGCTTACATTCCAAAAATATCGTTCAAATAATAAAAAGCATGCAACAGTTAATTGAAAAAGGAAATACTGTTATTGCAGTAGAGCACAACCCTATTTTTATTAAGCATGCCGACAATATTTTTGAATTTGGACCTGGAAGTGGAAACAAAGGCGGCGAAATTATTTCAACAACTAAAGGCATTAATTTTCAAATTAAAAAAAC
>Ga0256842_1000904_pt1 | contig 25518 bp, 27 predicted proteins | sample 4559240metaG_FD_185973 | JGI IMG/M metagenome (GOLD analysis project Ga0256842, IMG submission 185973) | Hydrothermal vent microbial communities from Guaymas Basin, Mexico - 4559-240 | ecosystem: Environmental > Aquatic > Marine > Hydrothermal vents | place: Mexico: Guaymas Basin | collected... | reverse complement strand
AAACACTCATCTAAACTCTCTTTGGATGATTTATGGTGATTGTTTTTGTGCCGATAAAGAGACTTATGAGAGGATAAAAGAGACAATATCAAGTGGGATTAATAGTATCTCTGATGTGGAGTTCACATCAACCAAAGAGTTAGGCAAGGTCAAGAGAGTTGACCCATTGGGGATTACAGATTTACGAATTCGTGGAATGTGGCATATTGCAAATCCTAATAAGATTTTTGATTATATCTATGAGTATGATGAGAGTAAAAGGTTTCAGATGATTTGTTTAATGAAGAGTGAGAAGTATAATAGTTTACCTTTGGAGGATAGGGATGTTTTAGAGAGTTTGGGTATTGATGGGGTTGAGGTTTTGGATATTCGGATTAAGAGTCCTAATAATCCTGTGAAGTTGATAGAAGCTAAATTATTAGTTTTTAAAGTATAAAAGGGATTTAATGGAACAAGAAATAGTCATAATATTTGATGAACAAAATAGCTCTAAAAAAGGTGCTTATTTTGAAAAATTGATTAATAATATTTTTATTCAACAAAGATATAAAGTTCAAAGTAATGTAAATTTTACAGGTATGGAATTTGATTTATTATGTCAACATATTGATAGAACAAATGAAACAGTAGCTATTGAATGTAAAGCAAAAGATAAACTTAGTTCAATTGAAATTAAAAATTTTGTATCGAATGTATTGCATAAAAAGTTAGAATATGGTTATTTTTTATATACTAAAAATTTTACTCATCAAGTGCAGGGGATTATTAATGAATTTAAAGAGGATAAAAGATATAAAAATTTATATTTTTGGGATAGTGATAAAGTTATTGAACTGTTAATTAGCTCAAAACAGATAAAAAAATTTGAATTTTCAAAAAACAAATTTCAGTTAACAAAGGTAATTTTATTTTTTTCGTATGAAGGTTTTTTTTATATACCTTTATTTTCTGATACAACCCAACCCAAATTTTTTTCTATTTATAAAGCAAAAACTTTAGAAAGAGTGACTGATAAGAATATTATTGAGTTAGTTAAAAAATATATAAAAGATACAAAAAATATAGATTTTTATGAAGAAAAACAAATTCAAAATACTATAAAAGAGTCTAGTTATAAAATAATAGATTTACATACAGGAATAGGTGATACAAGATTAGGATTTCAAAATGTGTTTAAGGAAAAAGCTGAATTTATATTTTCTTGTGAAGATGAAAAGAATGAATATGCAAAAAAAATTTATGAAAATAATTTTAAAAAGATTAGTGATAGATGTCAGAAAGAAAATTTTTTAATAGATTGTGATATTTGCTTAATAAAATCACAATCACCACGTCAACTTCGTTATCGTGAACCTTCTTTTATGCTTCAAATTATGCTTCAAAATAAAGCTAAAATTATTTTTTGTGAATTTGATAATACTCAATCATATGATTATTTTGAAGAGAAGCTTAAATATAAATTTTTTGCAATATCAATGGAAGCAATACAAAGAAGAGATAAGTATTATATTATAGGATTTTCAGACCATATAGGATTTTCAGACCATAAGATAAAATCTAAATTTAAACAATTAGAATTATATTTTCAATTTTCACAATATAGAAATCAAGATATTGAATTAAATAATATTTTAGATAAAGAAATAAAGGAAAAGTTTTATATATCTAAAAACGATAAGCATCATCTTGAACTCAAAGATGTACTTAAGAAAATCAATATTAACCTTAAGATTAAGAATAATGACGAGCCAAAAACACTTATAATTAAAGAAAATGGAAGATATAGAAAATTAACATTAAAAGAAGTAGCAAGACTAAAAGGCTTTCCTGATAGTTTCAATATTTCAAGTGATTTGATTGGCTATGACGAAACTTATAAACTTTTGGTTCAAAGTTCTAATATTCCTATTATAGAATTATTAGCAAAAAGTATTTTAGAGGCATTAGATAAATGCAAATAATCTCCCTATTCGCAGGAGCAGGAGGTTTAGACCTCGGTTTTAAAAAAGCAGGATTTCAAACTATATGGGCAAATGAGTATGATAAAGAGATTTGGGAAACTTATCAAAAAAACTTTCCAAATACCAAATTAGATAAAAGAAGTATAGTAGATATAGGCTCAAATGAGATACCAAATGCTATAGGTTTGATAGGTGGCCCTCCATGTCAGAGTTGGAGTGAAGCAGGGGCTTTAAAGGGGATTGATGATAAGAGGGGGCAACTCTTTTTTGAGTTTATACGGATTTTGAAAGATAAAAAACCTCTCTTTTTTTTGGCAGAGAATGTTTCGGGAATGTTGGCTAGTCGTCATAGTGAAGCGTTGGAGAATATTAAAAGGCTTTTTAAAGAGAGTGGATATAATCTATCTTTTAAACTGCTCAATGCACATGATTTTATAGTGCCACAAGATAGAAAGAGACTCTTTTTTGTGGGGTATAGAGAGGACTTGGGGTTAAAATTTGAGTTTCCAAAAGGGTTTAAAGAGAAGTTATATCTAAGAGATGCTATTTGGGATATACGAAATAGTGCTATCCCTGCCAAAGAGAAAAACTATACCAATGGGAATAGATGCTTTTTGGATAATCACGAATACGCAATAGGTGGCTTTTCATCTATGTTTATGTCTCGAAATCGTGTAAGAGATTGGGATGAACCATCATTTACTATACAAGCAGGAGGACGACATGCACCACTCCACCCACAAGCTCCAAAAATGGAACTTATTGGGAAAGATAAGAGGAGGTTTGTTGAAGGAAGTGAGGATTTATATAGACGATTAACTATTAGAGAGTGTGCTAGAATTCAAACATTTCCTGACACTCATAAGTTCTATTATAAAAATCTTATGGCAGGATATAAAATGGTTGGTAATGCCGTACCTGTAAATCTAGCTTATATTTTAGCTCAAAAGATTTTTAATGATTTAAAAGCTTATAAAAAATAATCATTATCTAATATTGTGCTTAGTTTAGTTATTATTTTGCGTAATTTAAAATTCTAAGGATAAAAATTGAGTGCCTTAAAGAGTAAAAGATTAACTATAGATGAAGCTGTTGAGCTTATAGAAAAAGCAGACCTTAAACTATTGGGTAAAATGGCAAGAGAAAGAAAAAAAGAGTTGCACCCAAAAGGGGTTACTACTTTTGTGGTAGATAGAAATATTAACTATACCAATATATGTTGGGTTGATTGTAAATTTTGTGCTTTCTATACTCATGAGAAAAAAGAGGATGCTTATATTTTAACATTTGATGAGATAGATAAGAAGATAGAAGAGCTAATAGCTATTGGTGGGACACAGATACTTTTTCAAGGTGGTGTTCACCCAAAATTAGAGATTGAGTGGTATGAAGATTTAGTTGAACATATACATAGAAAGTATCCAACTGTTACCATTCACGGTTTTTCTGCTATAGAGATTGATTATATTGCAAAACGGTCAAATTTATCTGTAAAAGAGGTGTTAGAGAGATTAAAAAGAAAAGGTTTAAGCTCAATACCTGGGGCTGGAGCTGAAATATTAAGTGATAGAGTAAGAGATATTATAGCACCTAAAAAGTTAGATAAAGATAGATGGTTAGAGGTTCATAGAGAGGCACATAAGTTAGAAATTAAATCAACTGCTACTATGATGTATGGGACTGTTGAGACAGTTCGAGAGATAGTAGAGCATTGGAATTTAATAAGAGAGCTTCAAGATGAGACGGGTGGATTTAGAGCCTTTATTATGTGGTCGTATCAAAGTGATAATACAGAGCTAAAAAGAGAGCTACCAACAATTAGTAAAACTACACCAAATCAGTACTTAAGATATTTAGCAGTAGCTAGACTATTTTTAGATAATGTAAAAAATATTCAAAGCTCATGGGTTACACAAGGTAGCCATATAGGACAACTAGCGCTACAGTTTGGAGCAAATGATTTAGGCTCTACTATGATGGAAGAGAATGTTGTATCATCAGCAGGTGTTACAAATAGTATGAACCAAGAGGAGATGATTTCTCTAATTCGTGATATTGGTGAAAACCCTGCAAAAAGAGATACAGCTTATAATATTTTAGAGAGATTTTAAAACAGTGAGAAGAGTAGATACAGAAAAATCAATAAGACAGATTGTTAGAAGTACAGTAGAGGCTTATGCTATTGTATTTGAAACTAGACATATTAGTGAAGTGAATAATCCGAATGGAACAATTAATATGAAAATACATAATGTATTTATCTCTGCTTTAGGTGAAGAGATACAATATTACACTTCATTAGTCCGTTCACTTGATAGTTCAATGGGTAATATGCTTGAAAAAATGGCAATTAATATAGCAAAACTATTTTATGATGTGAAAACAAGTGTAGAGGGAAAACTCTATCCTGAACAGACTGCTAAAATAGCAGAACTATTAGAGGGGTATAAAAATCGTAAAAATAGTTTAAAACCATTAATATCTCACTATGATGAGCTTAAAAATATTAAATCAAATTCTGATGTTATAATTAAAACTCATATAAGCGACTATTATCTATTTGATAAAGAGACAAATAGACACTATTTAATCGAGTTAAAAATAGGTGGAGATTTAGATAATAAAAAAGCTAGAAGTGAAAAAGAAGCACTCTTTGAACAGTATGCAATTTTAGCAAATTCATTAGACAAAGATGCAAAAATAGAGTGTTATTTTGCTACAGCTTATAATAGATTTGGAGAGGATAAAGAGTGGAAACAGACAAGAGTTTTACAATTTTTTTCAAAAGATGAACTATTAATTGGAAAAGATTTTTGGAATTTTATATGTTGTAGCAATAGAGGATATGAAATAGTTATTGATGAGTATAAAAAGTCTGCTTATTTGATTAATAATGCTTTAGAAAATAATTTTATTAATAATGTACTGTTTGAAAGTTATAATAATATTTTAAAAAAAATTGTATAATGACAAAAGTTGAAGCAATAAAAAAACTTATGGAAAAGAATGATGGTCTTGCTAGTTGGAGTTTAATATATCAAGAAATAGATAAATATTATCCAAATGCAAAAAAATCAAAAGAATGGAAAGCAGGAATAAGAGGAGTATTATATAGGGATATAGGAAAAACATTCAAAAAAATTGATAATGGATTATTTGCATTATTTGATTTTAATGAACAAAAATATATTAAAAGAAATAAAGTATTTATTACAGAAAGATTAAATACTATTACTATGAGAATAGGTCAAAGTTTTTTTAGAGGGCTTTTGATAAAAAATTTAAAAATATGTCCTTTTACCAAAATAGGTTTTGAAAAGCTATTAATAGCAAGTCATATTAAACCGTGGTCAGAAAGTAATGATATAGAAAGATTAGATATTTATAATGGTTTTATATTTACCCCTACTTATGATAAATTATTTGATAATGGTTTAATAAGTTTTAAAAGAGATAAAACTTTAATTATTTCTAATCAATTAGATTATCAAACAAGAACGCAATTACACATTAAAAATAATATGTATATAGAAAATTTAGAAATAAATGGTAGAGAAAACTATTTAGAATATCATAGAGATGTTATTTTTCAAAAGTAATAATATTGCCTATTAATATAAAATTCGTAACTCTTTTATGGGCGTAGGTTCAATAGGAGTTGCATCACTAAGGCTTAATAGAAAATTTATCGGTATTGAGATAGATAAAAACTATTTTGAGGCTTCAAAATATAGATTATCTCAAATTTAAATTAATTAAAATAAAAAAAGGATAAAGTTATGAAAAAAATAGTAATTTTAATAATAGTAATACAAGGAGTATTAATGAGTGCCTCGTTAGAGAGTCTGAAAGTTAAAAATAGTGAAGTTCCATTTATATTTGAAGAGGATAAAAATCTGCCAATTATATCTATGCAGTTGGTATTTAAAAATTCTGGCTCTATGAGTGATAGTAAAAATGGTTTAGTTAAACTAACAGCTAAACTTTTAAATGAGGGTACAAAAAAAGATGGTAGTGTAGGATTTGCTAGAAGATTAGAAAATAGAGCTATTAATCTATCTGTTCACTCTGGTAGTGAGACTTTTGTAATAGAGCTTAGCTCTTTAAAGAGTGAGTTTAATTATGGAGTAGAGCTTTTAAAAGAGCTTTTAAGTGACCCAAACTATACAAAAGAGTCTCTTAAAAAGGTAAAAACTCAAACTATTGGAGAGTTAAAAAGAAAAGAGAGTGATTTTGATTATATCTCTATGTTAAAAATGAAAGGTATGATTTTTCCTAATACCCCTTTAGCCAAACCCTCACTTGGAACTATTAAAAGTGTGGAAAGTATATCTTTAGAAGATATAAAAAAACAGATAGAAACTCACTTAGGTTTAGAAAATGCCATTGTTGTAATGGGTGGAGATATAAACCAAACAGAGGCTACAGAATTGGTTAGTAGTATATTAGATATTTTACCAAATATAAAAAGCACTTCAATACCAACACTAAAAGCTATAGGAAAAGAGCAGATAGAGGTTACAAAAGTTGAGAGTAAACAGGCTTATATATATTTTGGTAGTCCACTAAATATACCTTTTGATAGCAAAGAGTTATATCTATCTAAAGTGGCATCTTTTATATTAGGAAGTTCTGGTTTTGGTTCAAGACTTATGGAAGAGATTAGAGTAAAAAAGGGTTTAGCATACTCTGCATATAGTCGATTTAGCATTAATAGAACTCACTCATACTTTTGGGGTTATTTGCAAACTAAAGTTAAAAGTAAAGATGAAGCTGTTAAAAGTGTAAAGGAGGTAGTTAATAACTTTTTAGATAAAGGTGTAACCAAAGAAGAATTAGAGAGTGCAAAACAGTTTCTTTTAGGTTCAGAGCCACTTAGAAATGAGACCTTATCTCAAAGATTAAATAGAGCATTTCAAGAGTATTATCATAACCGTCCATTGGGTGCTACAGTTAAAGATTTAGAAAAGATAAACAGTATTAAATTAGATGAGTTAAATAGTTTTATCTCTAACCATAAAGAGATAGATAAAATTTCATTTTCTGTAGTTACAGGAGATATTTAAATCTCCTCATTTACTATAGATATAGTTCTTATCTTTGCCCCCTCATCTAAACATGATATAGTGTGTTTTTTAGGGGGTAAATAGAGATATATCTTATCTCCTGATTTTGAAATAATTGGTGAGTTATTATCTATTAACCAATAGATAGTAGAGTTTGCATCAAAAGAGTAACACTGTAAAGATGTCTTTTTTAATTCTGTTGGTAAAAGTCTGTTATATGTATAGGTTTGATTATTGATTGGAGAGGTAATTAATGGTTTATAGCTTGTCCACTCTTTATAACATCTATGTTTAGATAAACTATCTATTGATTTTATAGTTTGATTTTGAATAAGATATGATAAAACCTCTGCTCTCATAGCAGAACAGGGAGTATGAAGTTTTACACCATCAATAGTCTTATCTTTTATTTTGTCTCTACACTTATCTAACTCTATAGCATCTTGACAAATAGTTTTCTCTTTTATATCTTTTGGTTTACTAAACCAACTCTGTTTTCCAAGAAGTTTAAAAATCTTAAATAGTGTAGGAGATGAGGTAAAGAGTCCTGAAGCGTATCTGTTATTATATGGTTTACTAGATTTTCCTGAAAAGTTTCCATACCAAACTCCAACTGTATATCTAGGAGTGTAACCCATAGTTAACATATCTCTAGCATGGGCAGATGTTCCTGTTTTAAATGCAATTTTTGGCATATCTTTTATAAACTCCCAATATGATGAAAATTCTACTCTTGGAGCGTTTGCTAAAATATTACTAATAAGATAACAAGACTCTTTAGTTAAAACTCTTTTTTTAGGGTAACTTTTACCCAAAATATAAGTAGCCTTTTGATAAATTCCTCCATTAGCTAAAAGTGCAAAAAGTTCTGCATTATTAAAAAGTGCCAACCCCCATCCACCAAGAGCTAAAGAGCTACCATAATAACTCTTTTCTCTATTTAATGAGCTAATATTTGCATCTTTTAACATAGAGTATAGAGAGTTATCTTTTAATAATCTATCAAGTTCAACTGCTGGAATATTTAAAGATAGCTGTAAGGCTTCTGATGCTGTAACCTCCCCTAAATATCTTTTAGAGTAGTTAGTTGGTCTGTATCCATCAATAAATAGAGGAACATCATAAAGCTTTTTTAAAGGCGTAATAAGCCCCTCCTCTAAAGCTTTAGCATATATAAATGGTTTTAGAGTGGAAGCTGGAGAGATTAAAGAGCGTAAACCATCATTTTGCCCTCCATGATTACTATAAAAACCTTGTGAACCAATATAGGCTAGAACTTCCATATTTCTATTATCTATAACAATAGCAGAACCATTATAGATACCATACTTATTTAACTTCTTTACCTCTAAAGAGATAATATCTTGAACTCTTTTTTGAAGTAGTAAATCAATAGTTGTATTTACCTCATCTTCACTTTTAATATAGTTACATAGATGTGGTACTTTATTGGGGAGTGGTTTAATATTTGTTACTATATATTCACTCTTAGCCTTTTTATACTCTTTTTTATTTAAAATATTTAGATTATATAATCTCTTAAGCAATCTATTTTTTATCTTATTTATATCTCTATTTCTTTTTGGTCTATTTTTATTTGGATTTTTAGGAATTGAACTAAGATATGCTATTTGAGAAAGAGAGAGAGAGGAGGGAGGGAGATTAAAATATTTAAATGAGGCTGATGCAAACCCCTCAATATTTCCACCATAAGGAGCATTATTTAAATATAGTTTTAATATCTCATCTTTAGAATAAATCATCTCTAGCTGTAGGGCTTGAAATATCTCAACTATCTTTTGGGTTAAAGTTCTTTTTTTATGGTGCATTATTCTAGCTAACTGCATAGTAATAGTTGATGCTCCTATTTTATGGCTATTGGTTAAATTGGAGTATAAGGCTCTAAATATAGCTAAAGGGTTTACTCCAAAATGGTTATAAAAATATCTATCTTCATACCCTAAAACAATCTTTTTAATACTACTACTTACCTCTTCTTCTTTAATTGGAACTCTTAAATACCCATCACTACTTAGTTTAATAGCTATTAATTTATGGTTTCTATCATATATAATAGTTGACTTTGGTTTATATAATCTTTCTGTATCTAATGGATATAGGTAATTTAGTAATTGAAATAGTAGATATAATAAAGTTAGAGTTATTAGAGTTTTTTTCATTATTTTTTTCCATAAATGTATATTAAGAGCTATATTTTTTATTAGCAAATAATAGCATAACTCTTATTTTTATAAGATATTTACATCTTGACTCTTAATCTATATTTATATCTATAACTTATATACTTATCCTAATTTAACAAATATATTTTCTAACTGTTACCATGAGAGTTAATGATACTTATTGTAACAAGAGAGATTTAATAAATAGTTATAAAAGATATAACTATTAAAGTGGATTTTTTTTAATATGTATATTAAACCAAACAAGTTATAATACGCCAAATTTTTTGAGGAGTTTAAATGCTTGACCTAAACCTTGGTTTGATGTTATTTGTTCTAGTTGTTTTCTTCTCTCTTCTGTTTTTATTAAATCAAATGCTCTATAAACCTTTGTTAAAGTTTATGGACGATAGAGATAACTCTATTGCTAATGATTTGAAAAATGCAAAAGAGATGGCAGGAAATAGCGATGAACTACATGCCAAAGCTGACGCTATTTTAGCTGATGCTAAAGCAGAAGCAAATACTGTTAGAGAAAAAGCTGTAAATGAAGCTAAAGCTTTAGCAGATAGTAAAATTGAGAGCAAAACAAAAGAGCTAGATAGTAAATATCAATCTTTTGTTGATGAACTCGCTAATAATAAAGAGGAACTTCAAAAGTCTCTTTCAACCCAATTACCTCTTTTCAAAGAGAGCTTAAAAGCTAAAATGGGCAATCTATAAAGGAGGATGGAGAATGAAATTAAATAAAATTACATTAGTTATCGCTTTTGTATTACCTGTATTGGCAATGGCAAGTGGAACTGAACATCATGAAGTTAGCATGAGTAACTCGGATTTTTTCTATAGAGTTCTAAACTTTGGTATCTTTGCAGGACTTATCTATTATCTTGTGGCAAGTCCTATTAAAGATTTCTTTAAAGGTCGAAGTGCAGATATAGATAATCAGATTAAAGAGATAGAAGCTAAACTTCAAGAGTCTAAAAATGAAGAGAAATTGGCTCAAGAAAATTTAGAAAAAGCTAAAAAAAGAGCCAAAGAGATAATAGCTGATAGTCATGATGAAGCTAAGATTTTAGTTGATAATATTGTTAAGAAAAATGGTGAACTGTTAATCTCTCTTGAAAAACATTTAGATGAAAAAATGGAAGTAGAAAAGAAAAAAGTAGTAAAAGCTACTATTACTGAACTACTAGAAAATAGTATTGAAAATAGCGATATTGCTATTGATAGCTCTAAAGTAGTATCTCTAGTATCTAAAAAGGTGGCATAATGGAAGAGTTAATAGCAAAACGATATGTTAGAGCTTTATTAGAGGTTATTTCATCGGAACAAAAAGTTACATATAGCGAAGTTTTAAATGCTATTGCATCTTTATTTAATGATGATAATATATCTGAAAAGATAAACTCTCCACTAATATCATCTTCTGATAAAGTAAGCTTTATTTTAGATGGTGTAAAAGGTGCAGATACAACATTAACTAACTTTATTAAGATTTTAGGTGAGAATGGAAGATTAGATTTAATTCCAACTATTGCAAAAAGTTTAAATCAAGAGTTACAAAAAGAGAGTAATCAGTACGAAGGAGTTGTAACTTCTAGTAACACACTAGATAGTAAAGAGCTTCAAGAATTAGAGAGTTCTCTTCAAAAATACACAGGTTCTACAATTAAATTAACTCAAGAAAAGAGTGATTTAGATGGAATAAAAGTAACAGTTGATGATTTGGGCATTGAGGTTAACTTCTCTAAGCAGAGAGTTAAAGAACAATTAATTGATTTTATTACAAAATCACTATAAAAAGTAATCTAAACGGAAGGAGTTGCAGTGGCAAACAAATTACAAGCAGACGAAATCAGCTCAATAATCAAAGAGAGAATTGAGAATTTCGAAATAAGTGTGGACATCAACGAAGTTGGTAAGGTAGTAGGTGTTGCAGATGGAATTACATCTGTATATGGTCTAAATAGTGTTATGGCTGGTGAAGTTGTAGAGTTTGAAACTGGTGTTAAGGGTATGGTTCTTAACCTAGAAGAGGCTAATGTCGGTGTTGTAGTACTAGGTTCTATGGCAGGAATAGTTGAAGGTATGAGCGTTAAAAGAACAGGAAAACTTCTTAGTATTCCAGTAGGTGACTCAATGGTAGGAAGAGTAGTTAACCCTCTTGGTGAGCCAGTTGATGGTAAAGGTCCTATTGAAGTTCAAGAGACTAGACTATTAGAGACAAAAGCACCTGGTATTATGGCTAGAAAATCAGTTCATGAGCCACTTCAAACTGGTATTAAAGCTATTGATGCACTTGTACCAGTTGGAAGAGGACAAAGAGAGCTTATTATTGGTGATAGACAAACAGGTAAAACTACTTTAGCAATAGATACAATTATTAACCAAAAAGGTAATGGAGTTATTTGTGTATATGTAGCTATTGGTCAAAAACAATCAACTGTAGCATCTTTAGTTAAAAAACTAGAAGAAGCAGGAGCTATGGATTATACTATTATTGTTAGTGCATCAGCTGCTGACTCTTCTGCGTTCCAATTCTTAGCTCCTTATGCAGGGGTTACTATTGCAGAACACTATATGTATAATGCAAAACATGCAGTTATTTTCTATGATGATTTATCTAAACATGCAGTAGCATATAGAGAGATGTCACTTATTTTAAGAAGACCTCCTGGTAGAGAAGCTTATCCAGGTGATGTATTCTATCTTCACTCAAGACTTCTTGAAAGAGCTGCGAAATTAAGTGATGAGAATGGTGCAGGAAGTATTACAGCATTCCCAATTATTGAAACACAAGCAGGAGATGTTGCAGCATATATTCCTACAAATGTTATCTCTATTACAGATGGACAAATTTTCCTTGAAACTGACCTATTTAACTCGGGTGTACGACCTGCTATTAATGTTGGTTTATCAGTATCAAGAGTTGGTGGTGCTGCTCAAATTAAAGCTACAAAACAAGTTGCAGGTACTTTAAGACTTGACCTTGCATCATTTAGAGAGCTTCAAGCGTTTGCTCAATTTGCATCAGACCTTGATGAGCATAGTAGAAATCAACTTGAAAGAGGTGCTAGAATGGTTGAGGTTCTTAAACAAGGGCCATACTCTCCAGTTCCAGTTGAAAAGCAAGTTGTTATGATTTTAGCAGGAAACAAAGGTTACCTAGATAAAATCCCAGTATCTGCTGTTACTAAATTTGAGGCAGAGCTTATGCCATATATGGAAGCAAAACATGCTAATATCTTAGATAGCATTAGAGATGAGAAAAAAATTACAGATGAGACTGAGGCAGAACTAATTAAAGCATTAGACGATTTTAGCGAATCATTCTCAGCATAAGGCTAAATAATGGCTAATTTAAAAGAGATTAAACGGAAGATTTCTAGTGTCAAAGGTACTCAGAAGACTACCCGTGCAATGAAACTTGTATCATCTGCTAAACTTAAAAGAGCAGAAGAAGTTGCAAAACGCTCTAAAGTTTATGCGTCAAAATTAACTGAGCTTCTTAATGAGATAGCTCAGAAGATGAATACAAGTGATGGCGAAATTGATAATGTGTTCTTTCAAGAGAACCCAAGTCCAAAAGTAGTTGACATTGTATTTGTATCTGCTGATAAAGGTCTTTGTGGTGGATTTAACTATCAAACAATTAAAAGAGTTAATAAACTCTTAAAAGATTACTCTGGTAGTAAAGTAAGACTTAGTGGTATTGGTAAAAAAGGTATAGCTTTTTATAAATACAATAAAATAGAGATGATTAATCAGATAGAAGATTTAAGTGCTTCTCCTGATTATGAAAGAGCATCTGAGTTTATATCTGCTCTTGTAGAAGATTATATTCAAGGCAAGACAGATAAGATTATACTTATTCATAATGGATATGTAAATATGATAACTCAAGAGGTTGTAGAGCAACAACTTTTACCAGTTGATAGTTCAATGGTAAATTTAAATAGTGTCTCTATGTCAGAACTTGAAGTAGAGCCTGATGATGATGATACACTAATAGATGCGTTAGTTAGAAAATATATTGATTATTCAATGTATTATGCACTTCTTAACTCATTAGCAGCAGAACATAGTGCTAGAATGCAAGCAATGGATGCTGCTACTAATAATGCAGGTGAGATGGTACAGAAACTAACAGTTAAGTACAATAAAGCAAGACAAGAAGCAATTACGACTGAACTCATTGAGATTATCAGTGGTATGGAATCGTTGAAATAAGAAGAGGAGAATATATAATGACAGGTAAAGTAGTACAGGTACTAGGTCCAGTTGTTGATGTTGATTTTACGGATTACCTTCCAGCAATTAATGAAGCATTAGAAACAACTATTAAATTAGAGGACGGAGACCAAAGATTAGTTTTAGAGGTAGCAGCACAACTAGGTGATGGAAGAGTTAGAACTATTGCTATGGATATGAGTGAAGGTCTAGTAAGAGGTCAAGAAGTTAAAGCTACAGGAGATTCAATTAAAGTTCCAGTTGGTGAAGAGGTTCTTGGTAGAATTTTTAATGTTATTGGTGAGACTGTTGATGATGCAGGTGATTTTTCTGCAAAAGAGTATCGTTCAATCCATAGAGACCCACCTGCTTTTGAAGAGCAAAGTACAGCAACAGAAGTATTTGAAACAGGTATTAAAGTAGTTGACCTTTTAGCACCATATAATAAAGGTGGTAAAGTAGGACTATTTGGTGGTGCTGGAGTTGGTAAGACCGTTATTATTATGGAGCTTATTAATAATGTTGCTATGAAACATAGTGGATATTCAGTTTTCGCAGGTGTTGGTGAAAGAACAAGAGAAGGAAATGACCTTTACTTTGAAATGAAAGAGTCTAATGTACTTGATAAAGTTGCACTGTGCTATGGTCAAATGAGTGAACCTCCAGGAGCAAGAAATAGAATTGCTTTAACAGGTCTTACAATGGCAGAGTACTTTAGAGATGAAATGGGTCTTGATGTTCTTATGTTTATTGATAATATCTTTAGATTTGCACAATCAGGTTCAGAGATGTCAGCACTTTTAGGAAGAATTCCATCAGCTGTTGGATACCAACCAACATTAGCTAGTGAAATGGGTAAACTTCAAGAGAGAATTACATCTACAACAAAAGGTTCAATTACATCTGTTCAAGCTGTATATGTTCCTGCTGATGACTTAACTGACCCAGCACCAGCTTCTGTATTTGCTCACTTAGATGCTACAACAGTACTTAATAGAAGTATTGCAGAAAAAGGTATCTATCCTGCTGTTGACCCACTTGATAGTACTTCAAGAATGTTAGACCCAACAATTATTGGTCAAGAGCATTATGATATTGCAAGAGGTGTTCAATCTATCTTACAAAAGTATAAAGATTTACAAGATATTATTGCTATTCTTGGTATGGACGAGCTTTCAGAAGAGGATAAAAATACAGTTGAGAGAGCTAGAAAAATAGAAAAATATCTATCTCAACCATTCCATGTTGCAGAAGTATTTACAGGAAGTCCAGGTGTATATGTTGAACTAGCTGATACATTAGCAGGGTTCAAAGGTCTAATTGAAGGTAAATATGACGATATGAATGAAGCTGCATTCTATATGGTTGGAAATATTGACGAGGCTATTGCTAAGAACGAGAAAATTTTAGCTAAGTCTAAATAGTTAAAAGGAGCAGACAATGAAGCTCATGAAACTTGAAATTGTGACACCTTTAGGTGTCATTTTTGATGATGAAGTAAAACAAGTAACCTTACCAGGTAGCGAGGGTGAATTTGGTGTTTTACCTGAACACTCTTCACTTGTATCACTACTAAATACAGGTGTAATTGTTATAGAAACAAAAGATAAAGAAGAGCTATCTGTAGCAATTAATGCAGGTTATGTAAAAGTAGAAGAGGAAAAAACTCTTTGTATTGTTGATGGTGCAGTAGCTATTAGTGGTGAAGGTAGTGAACTAGCACGAGCAATAGAAGATGCAAAGGAATTACTTTTAAAAGCAGGTGAATCTTCTATGGCTATTGCTTCAGCTATTGGTAAGGTTGAACATATAGGTAAAACACTTTAATTTTTAAACTATAGGGAAACCTCTATAGTTTAACCTTATACCTCATTCCGAGGGTCAAGCACAACTTGAATTCTATCAGAAAATAGATTAGCAGATAGAACTAAAACAAACATAAATATAAAAGATGAAAATAGAGACCACCACACCATTGGCTCTCTTGCCATCTCTAATCTTGCTTGATTTATCATATTTCCCCAACTATACATAGTTGGGTCAACCCCAACACCAACATAAGATAAAACAGCTTCAGCTAAAACCAATCCACTAAAATCCAATACAACAGATATAAGAATAATGTGCATAAGATTAGGGATAATATGTCTTCTAATAATATTAAATCTACTAACACCAAAAGCTTTAGATGCAGTTACAAACTCTATTTGAGATATTTTCAAAGTTTCAGCCCTAAGCAGTCGGCATAGCCCTGTCCAAGATGTTACTCCTAATATTAAAACTAAAAATAGAAGTCTTAAATCTGACCTCTCTAGTGTTGTCTCAAACCATTGTGGGTGATTATCCATAACAACTTGCATAATAAGAACAGTTGCAGAGATTAAAAGTACACTTGGAATTGAGTTTAGAGTGGTATAGATATATTGAATAATATCATCAATCCACCCTCTAAAAAAACCTGCACTAACCCCCAAAGCTATAGCCATAGGTAACATAACAAGAGTAGTTAAAACACCAATTAAAACACCTGTTCTAATGCTCTTTAAGCTCTGATAGAGTACATCTCCACCAACCTTATCTGTTCCTAATACATGATAATCAAAACTCATAATATATAGCCAACTAAAAGTTGTAATAAGAAAAAAGAGTGTACCATAAGCTACTCTCCAAGGTATCTCACTCTTCTCATCTCTTCTCCAACTCTTATGTAGCCATATTAATAAAAAACTTATAACCCCACCTACAACTAAAGCCAATATTGAGTTTAAGAGTATATTTCCACTATGAACATACTTTAGAGGTCTATATTGCCAAATGGTATTACCATTTTTATCAATAGATATATCTTTAACATACTCGTTTAGTGCAAATGGTGCAGAGTATGTTCTTTCTTTATCTTTAACTCTATGCTCAAATGCCATATCTAAAAGAGTTATCATCTTACCTTTATAGCCATCAGACGATTGGATACGAAAATGGACAGAGTCAAGTAGAGCAAAAAACAGATAAAATAGTAGTACAATAGATGAAGCTAAAGCGATAGATGATTTAAATATAGTACGCCACTGTTTTTGTACTTGTGGAGATTTAGAGATTACAAATCCCCAACCAACAGTAGCAAATAGCAAAATCCAAACCATAATATCTGTCCATAGTAGTGTTAAACTCATTATTTTAGAAACTTTCCATCTTTTACATTCTGCCTAATATTCTCTAATAGCTCCAAAAACTCCTCAACTGTTCCTGTCCCTTGTATTTTATCTATAACATGTTTTCCATCTTTTGTTATAAAGTAAAAAGCAGGTGTTCCCATAGATTTCAGATTAAGAGGAAGTTTTTCTAAAAGCATATTCATCTTAACAACTACAAAATTTTTATCTAATGCCTTTTTTACTCTATCTTCTACAAAAACCTCTCTATCCATCTTAATGCACCCTCTACAGAAACGGATATAACCCTCTATCATTACAATTTTATTCTCATCTTGTGCCTTTTTTAGTGCCTCCTCGTAACTATATCGCTTCACAGAGTGAGAAACCATCATCTTTTCTGCAAAATTAAATATATATGGAGCTAAAAGTTCAGCCTCCTCTTCACTTAATTTTATAGGAGGCATAGTTTTAAAATTTTCAATAACCCAATCTTCAAAATCTGTTAGAGTTGGTGCTGTTAAGTTTAACTCTTGGTTTCCATTTTCATAATTTTTAATTAATTTACTTTGAGGAATGTAGTCGATATGACAACTACCACACCTCTTTTTAAAAATCTCTTCACCCGTCTTAGCATAAGTTAATATAGTAGCAATTATGCCTAGTAGTATAAATCTCATAATCTATAGCTCCTCTATTTTTAATAATATCTTATCCTAATTTTACTCTAGGGTCAAAGAGTGTATATGAAATATCTGTTAAAATAAGTCCTACTATATATAAAACGGAGCCTAAAAATACCATAGCCTTAACAATAGCAAAATCTTGAGCCTTAATAGCATCTATAGTATAACTCCCAAGTCCTGGTATTCCAAAAAATGACTCCATAATTAAACTACCCATAAAAAGAGTAGGAATAATAACAACAACTCCTGTTAATATTGGTAACATACCATTTGGCAAAAGGTGTTTAAAGAGTACAGATATTTCAGAAAGCCCTTTAGCCCTTGCTGTTCTTATGTAGTCTTTATTTATCTCTTCTAAAAATATACTCCTATACCACCTAACACTAGAGCCAATCCCTGCAAAGACACCTATTATAATAGGTAAAATAACAAACTTAATAGCACCAAATCCATTCTCATACCCAGATATTGGAAACCAATGCCAAAGTTTAGAAAAGATTACTTGCCCTGCTATAATATAAAATAGAGAAGAGATAGACATAATCATAACAGCCACTATCATCATAGATGTATCTAAAAGAGAGTTTCTAAATAGAACTAAAAGCAGAGCTAAAGATATATTTGTAATTAGTGCTATAATAAAAGAGGGCAGAGCAATAGCTAAACTAGGCATCATTCTACTTTTTATATCTTCGCCTATATCTCTATTGCTATCAGAAAATCCAAAATTGAAACTAAAGAGATTTAAAGACTCTTGAACAAATAGAGTATCGGTCAATTTATCCACTCCACTAGCCTTTTTATTAACAAATAGAGGTTTATTATACCCTTTTTGCTCTTTCCATGCCTCTATCATTTGAGGAGTTACCTGTTTTGCTCCAAGCTGACTTCTTGCCATATCATCAGGGCTATTTACCATAAAGAAAAGCATAAAAGTAATAAGGTTTACACCAATTAAAATCGGAATTGCGTATAGTAGTCGTTTTATTATATATGTTAGCATTTTATTAGCCTATAAGTTCTCGATTAAATCAGTTAATAAATTCTCATCTATTATCTCTTTTTTTAGCTTGTTTATTAAAAAGTTCTGTGGTTTTAAAGTTCATCAAGGAGTTTTCCAATATCGTTTGTTTGCCCTAATTTAACTTGATGTAGAGATTTATTAATCTCATAAGCTTTTTTTTGTGTATTTAAATAGGTTAAAAACTCATTAATAAGTTTTCTTGTTTGCCCTTGATAACGATAGTTAAAGAACTCTTCTAACTCTTTTGTCATAGGTATCTCTATATTTTTTATAGGTTGCATATTCTCTCCTTTTATTTTAACTATTATATATTATAGCTTTTAATTCTACCTAAAATTATAATATCTAGCAGGGTATTTACCTTTTAATAAAATCTCGTTTGTATAGAAAGTAAAGATTGGTTCTGAGTTTTTCTCTAAAGAGATTGGTATCTCTTTATCTTCTGTAATATTTATCTTTTTAATAATCTTTTTTAAAACCTCTTTACTCTTATCATCTTTTATATTAAACTCATTTCTAAGTAGCTCGTAAGCATCTCTCTCATCTTTATTATATTTATATATTTTAGGTGTTAAAAATAGAGAGTTATCTAGTTCACTATTACCTCTTTGTGATATATATATTGCCATATCACGGTTTTTATCTTGTAATTTCATTGCACCCATAACAACTATAGATACAATAATAACCGACATAATAACCTCAATAAGGGTAAAAGCTTTTAAATATCTTTTTATAATCTATCCTTTAATTCTCTTTTTTAAAAGTTTAACGCTATTTCTAATTAAAGTCAAGAAAGGAGAATATAAGTTATTTATTTTATAATTTATACTTAAAAATATTATTTACATTTAAAAACTTATTTTTTATTTATTTTAGTGAGAAATCGTGACTATTTAATTTATATTTAAAAATTTATTTTATATAATAATGTGTATTAGTAAGATGTTTTAAGGGGGCATTAATATAAAAAAACAGAAGAGAGTACTCTCTCACACATAGGAGTTAGAAATGGAAATCAAAGTTATTATAGGTTTAGTTATCTTTTTATCAGCACTTTTTATATTGAGACCTAAGAAAAGAGTCCCAACAATAGGTATAAGACTATTAAAACTTTAATTTAACATTTGAATTTATGTGGCTTTGCTTTTTTAACAGATGCTATCCATAATCTATTAACAATAAAATAGATTATGGCTGAGACAAAAACAGAGTATGGTATAGTTCCTACATAGAGTGGAACTAAGATATTATCCCAATTATCACTAAACCAAGTTAGAGTTAATTGAATATTTTCTAAACCATCTCTACCCAATATAAAATTGCCTGTTTGGTACTCCATATAGTACATAAAAGGCATGGTTATTGGATTACTAAGCCAAACCATAGATATAGCAATAGGAACATTAAATTTAAAAAACGGTGTCATAGCAAGAACTGCTAACATCTGCATAGGCATTGGGATAAAACCCCAAAATAGACCTATAAAGATACCTTTAGTTATGGACTTTCTGTTTACAGATAGATACTCTCTAGGTATTTTATATTTTTTTATAAATTGGTCTATTTTGCCATTTGCCCGTTTTTTTTTGAATATTTTTCTAATCATTTGTGTCCTATTGTTTAGATTTGGTATATTGTAATCTCAAAAACTTTATATGTTATTGAAAGATTGAGAAATTTATTAGAGAAAATATAAATATATAGACTAAAGTAGCTATAGTCTCTTGACAAAGTAGAAATTATTATGTATAAATAGAGTAATAAATTATATTTAAGGAAAAATAAGTGCTTCCATTTACAGATGAAGAGTTAAAACCTATCGTTACAGACCTTTTGGATAAGGCTGCTGTTTGGATTAAAAAAGATGGTGGAGATGTAAAATTAATAGATATTAAAGATGGAGTTGTTTTTGTGCAACTTCAAGGTGCATGTGTTGGCTGTGGGAGTTCAGGAACAACTATTAAATTTGGTATTGAAAAAGAGATGAAAACTATGATACATCCAGATATAACGGTTATGAATGTTCCCCACGGTTGGGAAGATAAATTAGAACAATTAGGATAAAATTATGAGAAAAGTAAATATCAATCGACTATTAACTAGAGCAGAAGAGCAATTTTCACTTGGACAATATGAGAGTGCATTAACAACCTACGGATTGCTATTAAGAGAGTATCCAACTCATGGTGATGCAAAGATAGGTGCTTTTCTTTGTGATATAGGTATGGAGAGTGGTGAAGAGGCTCAAGCACTTTATGACTATTATCAAATTATTAAAAAAGAGCAAGAGGACGCTGGTGAGGTTATGACAAATCTTATATCTACACTAGATAGTACCAAAGACCAAATAGGTCAACTTCTCTCTCCTATAGATGATAAAGTGGATTATCAAGATGGCATAGGATATAAAGACTTTTTAGTTTTTGTTGAGAGTCGAGGTGATTTTAGTAGAGCTTTTGAAGATGTAATGTTTTCTACAAAAGTTATATTAAAAGGGAAAGATGAGTATATTGATTTTATTACTCAATTAATTAATCGTGGTCAGCACGATTTAGCAGAACAATTTTTAGACTCCATGAGTAGTGCATTTGGAAAGAGTCAAGATATATATGAATTATACTATAAATTGGACGAAAATAAAAAATAGACAAATATAAATATAAAGAAGATATAGGTGAAATTAGATTATAACTTAGATGGTTATAGCTACTTAACAGATGATAGTTCAAAATTAGATAAAGATACACTATTTCTGTTAACAGCTCAAAACCAAAAATATTTTGATAAACTTGAGGATAAACCCTCTTTTATAACTCCTAAAGATTTAATATTAAAATGGGGATTAGATACCATAAAATCTGTTGGTGTTACAGGAACTAACGGAAAGACTACAGTTACAGCTTCAATTTACTCATTTTTATTAGATTTAGGCAAAAAGGTAGCCCTTCAAGGGACTAGAGGGTTTTTTGTAAATGAAGAGAGAATGGAAGAGAAGATTATGACAACCCCTTCTATTTTAGAGACTCTAAACCATCAAAAAATAGCCAAAGATAGAGGTTGTAGATATTTTATTATGGAGGTTAGCTCTCACGCTATAGACCAAAATAGAATAGAAGATATAGAGTTTGCTCTTAAAGTTCATACCAATGTAACAAGTGACCATTTAGATTATCACCAAACTGTAGAGGAGTATAGAGCAGTTAAAAGCCGTTTCTTTGCAGATGAAGCTCCAAAACTTTTAAATAAAGATGATATTAAAAATATTACATATAACCCAAAAAATGCTCAAAGTTATGGAGTTGATGAACCAGCAACTTTTAAAGTTCAAGCTTTCTCTTTAACTAATGGAATAGTAGCAGGTGTAAAACATTTAAGCAAAGAGGCATCATTTACCTCTCCAATGGTTGGTCTCTTTAACCTATTTAATCTTATGGCTTCTATTGGTGCAACTGTTATGTTAACAGGTAAAAGTATAGAGGAGGTGTGTGAGGTTGTTCTTAACTTTGCAGGAGTTGCTGGACGAATGGAGGTTGTAAGTAGCGACCCTTTAGTTATCGTCGATTTTGCTCATACAGATGATGGAATGGTACAAGTTTTAGATAGTATGAAAGATAGAGATGTTGTAGTTGTATTTGGAGCAGGTGGTAATCGAGATAGAACAAAAAGGGCTAGAATGGGAGCAGTTGCTTCTAAATTTGCTAAAAAAGTTTTTGTTACAAGCGATAATCCAAGAGATGAAGACCCAGCTCAAATTATTAAAGATATACTAAAAGGAATAAAAGACCAATCAAATGTTAGAGCTATGGTTGATAGAGCTTTTGCCATACAAGAGGCACTAAAAGAGCTTAAAAAAGATGAGGTTCTAATGATTTTAGGTAAAGGTGATGAAGATTATATGGAGATTAAGGGGAATAAAATTCATTTTGATGATAGAGAGGTTGTAAGACTTCTGTTAGAGAAAATGTAAATTAATGGCAAAAAAAAAGCGAAAACAGAATATAAAGATAAATAATAGAGTAAGAGAGTTAATGAGTGGTGAACCCTTTGATGAGGGTATAAAGAGAATTGATGAAAATATACTAATTGAACTAACTATGCTACTAGATTTAAAAGTGGCTATGTTTACTAAAAAAGAGATGATAAGATCCTTAAGACAAGTTTGGTCGGAGGGTAATAGTAATGTTAGAGTTATTATATTAGACTATTTAGAGCAGTTAGGAGTTGACTCTTTAGATAAAAAAGAGGAGCTTGATAAAGTTGATTATATTCTTTCTCTTTTATCTAACTATGACCACACAAAAGAGGAGGAGAACCAAATTTTATCCTCTTTTATAGATATGAAAACATCTAAAATCACTCAAGAAAAAATTTATAATCGACTAAAATATATAAGAGTTGAAGAGAAGATTAGATATTGGGAGAGTAGATTAGATGTTATATTTAATAACTCTTCTAAAATGGAGTTTTATAACTCTTATGAGTTTAATTTAATAGATGAAACTTTTACTAAATCTCTTTTAACTATTACAGATAGTGTAAATGGTGATTTAGATTTTATTGAGAGTAGATTAAATGAGCTAAAAAATAAAGCTATAGAGAAAAAACGAAACTACATAAATAACTTTTTAGAGACAAAAGTAAATAAAAGACATCTATATTTAAAATCTAATGAGATAAATGAGCTTATTAGAAAAATGCCCCCTGAAGATGATTTGTATCATATAGAGATACCACTTGATATTTTAAAAAGAGTTATTGGGGATAAAGAGTATATTATAACTATTGAGGGTGAGAATATATCTATCTCTAAAAATAAGATATACTCTCTATACGAAAAAGAGTTACCTTATGTACTAAAAATCAGATATAAAAGAAAAGAGATATATAATCTTATATGGCAAGAGAAAAAACTACCAATAGAAGAGGATATATTAGCCCTTGACTATAGAAGAAGAGATATTTTTGAAAATAGAATATTGGATTTAGAGTCCACTTTAATGGAATTAGGTGATGGTTTATATTTAGATGACTCTATAATTAAACATAAGATACTACAACTCGTTCAACCACACATTATATCATCAAAATATCTTGATATATCAGATAAAATAGCAAGAAGAGTTCGTTATAAATTTCTAAAATATATAAAACCCATAAAAGAGAAAAAGAGAAAAGAGGAGCTGTTAGCAAAAACTATTCGTGATTTTAAATCTCTATTTCCATTGGCTAGAGGATTAAAAAGAGAGATAATATTTCATGTAGGGGTAACTAATAGTGGAAAGACCTATAAGGCACTTAAACATTTAAAAAAGGCAGAAACAGGGTACTATCTAGCACCCTTAAGACTCTTGGCACTAGAGGGGTATGAGAATTTAAAATCAAGTGGTGTAAATGTATCTTTAATTACAGGTGAAGAGGAGATTATAGATGAGGAGTCAACTCATATCTCCTCTACTATAGAGATGATGAATGGCTCTGTAGAGGTTGATGTAGCTGTAATTGATGAAATACAGATGATAGATGATAGAGATAGAGGTTGGGCTTGGGCTAATGCACTTATTGGAGTTCCTGCTAAAAAGGTAATATTAACAGGCTCTTTAGATGCACTTAATGCTGTAACTAAACTTTGTGAATATTTAGAAGAGCCATTAGAGGTTATACACTTTAATAGAAAAAATGAGCTAAAACTATTAAAAAATCCAACACCTATTAAATCCATAGAGAAAGGAACAGCAGTAGTTGCCTTTTCAAGAAGAGATGTTTTAGGACTTAAACAGCAGTTATCTAAAAGATATAGAGTATCTGTAGTTTACGGAAATCTATCGCCAGAAGTTAGAAGAGAAGAGGCTAGAAGATTTAGAGAGGGAGAGAGTGATATTTTAGTAGCAACGGATGCTATTGCTATGGGGTTAAATTTGCCTATTAAAACTCTAATATTCTCAACAGATAATAAGTTTGATGGATTAAGAAGAAGAAAACTTCTACCCACAGAGGTGGCACAGATTTCAGGTCGTGCAGGGAGATATGGTTTAGAGGAGGTTGGATATATTGGGGCAATGGATAGTACATCTTTAAAAACTATAACAGAAAAATTTAATACTCCTCTTCCATCTATAAATTTACCATTTTCAGTAATGGCAAGTTTAGAACATGTTATATTAATTGGTGATATTTTAGAGACAGATAATATATCAGTTATATTAAAATTTTTTGCTGATAATATGGAGTTTGAAGGACCTTTTGTAGCTGGAAATATAGAGTCTATGTTAGAGATAGCATCAATAGTAGATGCCTACGATTTAGATTTAAAAACAAGATTTTATCTATCTTGCGCACCAGCTTCTATCTCTTCACCATATATAGAGTCTGTTCTTCATAGATATATTAAAAGATTAGAGGCTCAAAAAATGGTAGAGTATATACCTCCTAGAGATTTACCAAAATTTGCACAAACAAATGAGCAGATGTTAAATGCAGAAGATAGAGTAAGAGAGATTTCTCTATATCTATGGTTATCTTTTAAATTTCCAGACCATTTCCCACACACTAAAAAGGCACTAGAGGCAAGAGGGAGACTTAATAGATTTATAGAGGCATCTTTAAATCAAGGTAATTTTGTTAAGCATTGTAGTAGATGTAATAAAATACTTGATTTTACATATAAGTTCTCAATATGTGATAAATGTTTTGCAAAAAGTAGAAGAGGAAGCCGAGAGTTCAGTTATAGAGGTGGGAGTAGAAGATAGATTATTTTCTACTTCTTCTCTTTTTTACTCCAAACTTCATCTTTAGTAAATACAAACCAAGCCCACTTTAACCATTTAATAAGAGAAAAAGCAACCCAAACAGACCATATTAATATTAAAGCTCTATAGTACCAAATAGAGAGAGTAATCGTTGTAGGTTGAGTAATAGTATCTAAAACACGGTCACTATACCAGTTTAAAAAGTGGGAATATGAGCCATTTCCTGCTATCATCATATCAGGATTTCCTAAAAGCCCTACAGATATAGCACTAATAATCGTACCAAGTGCAATAAGGGTTAATATAACTAATCCTATCTGTATTAAGTTTCTACTCCAACCTTTTAGAGTCACCAAAACTAGCACAAAATAAACAATGTTCTAGCTGTAACTATAACTAATTATAAAAAAAAGTTATAGTCAGGCAACCCTGTAATAGTCTTCAAGAATAAATTTTATAGATTCTTT
>Ga0256842_1000903_pt1 | contig 25521 bp, 28 predicted proteins | sample 4559240metaG_FD_185973 | JGI IMG/M metagenome (GOLD analysis project Ga0256842, IMG submission 185973) | Hydrothermal vent microbial communities from Guaymas Basin, Mexico - 4559-240 | ecosystem: Environmental > Aquatic > Marine > Hydrothermal vents | place: Mexico: Guaymas Basin | collected... | reverse complement strand
ACTTTGAAAGTTTACAGATGAATGATGAAAATTACTTAAAAAAGGAAAATGCTGTTTCTTAAAGTTACAGGTTAGAGGTGAATAAGAAATTTTAAAAAGTTGTCTTGATTATTTGGGGTAGTATAATCAATGAAGCAGAAAAATATATAGTGATTATAAATAAAATGATAAGAGTTAAAACTCAATGCAGGGAGGCACTAAATGCCGAGTCGTAAAATACTAGTAACAGGAACAGTAGGCTTCATAGGCTTTCACTTAGCAAAAAAACTACTTGAAAGAGGTGATACAGTAGTAGGGATAGACAACATAAATGACTACTACGATATAAACTTAAAATATGGAAGACTTAAAGAGTTAGGTATATCAAGAGAAAGTATTGAACAAAATAATTCACCATTAAAAATTCACAATTCAACATTATATAAAAACCATAGTTTTTATAAGTTGGACCTAGCCGACAAAGAAGCAATGGACCAATTCTTCAAAACAGAAAAGTTCGATGCAGTGATGCACCTAGCAGCACAAGCAGGAGTAAGATACTCACTAGAAAACCCTCATGCATACATACAAAGTAATGTAGTAGGATTCTTAAGCATCTTAGAGGGTTGTAGAAACACTGGTGTCAAGAACCTAGCCTTTGCATGTAGTAGCTCAGTCTACGGACTCAATGAATCTCAACCCTTTAAAACAGCAGATAAAACAGAACATCAAGTAAGCTTATATGCAGCGACTAAAAAACCAAATGAGATGATGGCACACACTTATGCTCACCTCTATGGCATACAAGTAACAGGACTTAGATTCTTTACAGTTTATGGACCATGGGGGCAGCCAGATATGGCACCAATGCTCTTTACAAATGCTATACTTAATGATAGAGCTATAAAAGTGTTTAACAATGGTAAAATGAGTAGAGACTTTACTTACATAGATGACATAGTAAAAGTGATAGATAAACCATCACAACCAAACAAAGAGTGGAATGCAAAAGATCCAGAGATAAGTAGCTCATCAGCTCCTTATAAAATATATAACATAGGAAACAATGCACCACTCCCTCTTATGACTTTTATAGAGACCATAGAAGATGCACTCGGCAAAAAAGCAGAAAAGAACTTTATGCCTATGCAAGATGGGGATGTTGTTAGTACTTATGCTGATGTAAGTGGACTTATGGATGACTTTGGGTATAAGCCAGATACACAACTTAAAGATGGAATAGCTGAGTTTGTGAAGTGGTATAGAGAGTTTTATGGAGAAAATATATAATGAGTTACAATGAAACAAAAGAACAATTAAAGAACAGTCCAAAAACTTGGTTAGTAACAGGTGTAGCAGGTTTTATAGGTTCTAATCTTGCAGAGGTACTTTTAAAACTAAATCAAAAAGTAATCTCATTAGATAACTTTGCAACAGGTCATAAATATAACTTAGAGCATATTAAAAACTCTGTTACATCAGATCAATGGGAGAACTTCACTTTTGTAGAGGGTGACATCACTAACTATGATACTTGTATATCTATTACGAAAGGTGTAGATATAGTTCTTCATCAAGCAGCACTTGGTTCAGTACCTCGTTCCATAGATAATCCAGTTATATCTAATAATGCTAATGTAACAGGCTTTTTAAATATGCTAACAGCAGCCAAAGATAATGATGTAAAAAGATTTGTCTATGCATCATCATCTTCTGTATATGGTGACTCACAAGAGCTTCCAAAAGTAGAGAGTAGAACAGGAAATGTTCTTTCTCCTTATGCTGTTACTAAGGCAGTAAATGAACTATATATGGGAGTGTTTCATAAATGCTATGGTTTTGAGTCTATAGGACTTAGATACTTCAATGTATTTGGTAAAAGACAAGATCCAAATGGTGCTTATGCAGCAGTGATGCCAAAATGGATAGGACAGATACTAAATGGTGAAGATATTTACATAAATGGTGATGGTGAAACAAGCCGTGACTTTACTTACATAGACAATGTAGTTCAAGCCAATATCATGGCAGGAATGACTACAAACAAAGAAGCCTTTGCAAAAGCTTATAACACAGCAGCAGGTGGAAGAGAAACTCTTAATAATCTTTACAGTGCAATAGTAAAAGGTCTAAAAGAAAATTTACCAGACTTAGAGATAAAAGAACCAATATACAGAGACTTTAGAGCAGGTGATATAAGACACTCAAATGCTAACATAGATTGTGCAAAAGAGTTGCTTGGATATGAGCCTACTCATACACTAGAACAAGGTCTTAAAGAATCAATAGAGTGGTATATAAATGATATCAAAGGAAATAAATAAATGAAAAATAGTAAAATAGCAGTAATAGGATTAGGTTATGTAGGGCTACCATTAGCTCATGCTTTTAGCAGTAAGTATAAAGTAGTAGGTTTCGATATAGCTCAGTGGAGAATAGATGAACTAAAAAGTGCTTACGATAGAACACTAGAACTAAGTGAAACACAAGTAAAAGAAGCCCTATCTAACAATATGGAATTTACAAATAAACTAGAAGATATAAAAGATTGTAATATCTACATAGTAACAGTACCAACACCAATAGATAAACATAAAAAACCAGACTTAACACCACTAATAAAAGCAAGTGAATCTATAGGTAAAATACTTAAAAAAGATGATATAGTAATATACGAATCTACTGTTTACCCAGGAGCAACAGAAGAGGATTTTGTACCAGTTCTTGAAAAATACTCATCTCTAAAATTTAACCAAGATTTTTTCTGTGGATATAGTCCTGAGAGAATAAACCCAGGTGATAAAGAACATACTGTTACAAAAATACTAAAAGTAACAGCAGGAAGTACACTAGAGATAGGTAAAAAAGTAGATGAACTTTACTCAAGTATCATAACAGCAGGAACTCACCTAGCTCCAACTATAAAAGTGGCAGAAGCTGCTAAAGTTATAGAAAATAGCCAAAGAGATATAAATATAGCATTTGTAAATGAATTAAGTATGATTTTTAATAAACTAGATATTGATACAAATGCAGTTCTTGAAGCAGCAGGAACAAAATGGAACTTCTTGCCATTTAGACCAGGTTTAGTTGGTGGTCACTGTATAGGTGTTGATCCTTACTATTTGACTCATAAAGCACAAGAGGTAGGTTATAACCCAGAAATAATCTTAGCAGGAAGAAGACTAAATGACAATATGGGAATCTATGTAGCTTCGCAAGTTATAAAACTTATGATAAAAAAAGGTCATAAGATAGAAGGCTCAAAAGTTTTAGTTTTAGGTATAACTTTTAAAGAAAATTGTCCAGATATAAGAAACTCAAGAGTGATAGATGTTATAAGAGAACTTCAAGATTTTGGATGTGATGTAGAAGTATCTGACTATTGGGCTGATAAAGATGAAGTTAAAAGAGAGTACAATTTAGAACTTCAAGAAACACTAGAATATGACAAGTATGAAGCAGTTATTTTGGCTGTTGCTCATAATAAGTATAAAAATATAAACTTAGAAAATGAAAATCAAGTAGTATTTGATATAAAATCAATAGTTGATAATGCAGATGGAAAACTATAAAGTATGATGAAAATACTTGAGCATATAGAAAAAGGTGAAAGCCAAATAACTGAGTTTAAACTCTCTTTTCAAAAAGAAGTTATAGCTTATGTGGTTGCTTTTGCAAATGCTCAAGGTGGTAAAGTTTTTATAGGGATAAGTGATGATGCTAAAATAGTTGGTGTAGATATACAGCAAGAGAGTTTACAAAACTGGATAAATCAGATAAAACTTAGTACTACCCCTTCTGTTATACCTGATATTTACATTGAAACTATCTCTAATACTACTGTAGTAGTTATAGATGTTAAAGAGTACCCTATAAAACCTATAAGTTTTAAAAATAGATACTATATGAGAAAAGCAAATTCTAACCATCTAATGAGCATGGAGGAGATAGCCTATGAATACTTAAAAACTAAAAATAGCTCTTGGGATTATTATGTAGATACTACACAAAGTTTTAATGATATAAGTTTAGAAAAAGTAAGTAAGTTTATGCAAAAGATAGAAAAAACTTTTAACAGGTCTTTTGATGATACTCCTATGCAAGTACTTCAAAAGTATGGACTTGTCAGAGATGAAAAGATCACTTTTGGAGCATACTTACTTTTTGTGAAAGATTTTTGCCTTATATCTGGTGTGCAAGCGGGAAGATTTAAAACTTCAACAGATATCATAGATAGTATATCACTTAATGTAGATCTTTTGACAGAAGTGGAAGAGCTTATGATATTTTTGCGAAAACATCTTATGGTTGAGTATATCATAACAGGTAATCCACAAAGAGAAGAGAGATATGACTACCCACTAGATGCTATAAGAGAAGTTGTTTTAAACATGATAGTGCATAGAGACTACAGAGATAGTAGTGATAGCATTATCAAGATATTTGATGATCGTATAGAGTTTTTTAATCCTGGAGATTTATATGATGGGCTTACTGTAGAGCAGTTAGAGAGTAACAACTACAAGTCTAAAACAAGAAACAAACTTATGGCACTGATGTTTAAGGAGTGTGGACTTATAGAGAAGTATGGTTCAGGTATAAGCAGGATTAAAAAGCTTTGTAAAGAGCATGGCATCATAGAGCCAAAATTTGAAGAACTGATTCATGGTTTTAAAGTAACTCTTTTTAAAGAAAAAAGCAATGTCGGAGTAAATGTCGGAGTAAATGTCGGAGTAAATGTCGGAGTAAATGTCGGAGTAAATGTCGGAGTAAATAGCATTTATGAGTTTATTCAAAAACATCAACCCGTAAGAACTACTATGATAGCTCAACATTTCACAAGTGTAACACAAAGAACTATAGAGAGATGGATAAAACAACTCAAAGATGAAAAGAAGATAGAGTTTCGTGGTTCGTCTAGAACAGGTGGGTATTTTGTTAAATGATTTTGAGAACTAAGTAATGATTACTAAATTTGGATGTAAAAACATCAAAGCAATAAGAACTTTTACTAAAATAGATATAAAACCAATTACCGTAATAATGGGTGAAAATTCTAGTGGAAAATCTTCTCTTTTACAAGCTTTGTCTTTATTGTATGTTAATACTATATTTGGTCAAATAATTCAAAAAATCAAATACAATAATTCATTTTCTGAGTTTGGTGATAATGATAGTTTTAAAAATAAAGGTGAAGATATAGAACTATATTTTGAAATTGATGATAAAGATACAAAGTTATTATTGATATATCAAGATGATGTAAATAATAATGAATATGGAATATTAAAAAGTATAAAAATTGATAATGAAGATATGATATATATTTTTATGTTAAATGACTTAGGTAGCTATGATATAAAGATTGTAACTATAAAAAATAGTGAATATAATTTTCTTTTAGATTTTGATATGACTGCATCTTCAAAATTAAATGCTATTATGTTTATCAAGGATACCAAAGAACATTATTATATTAGTGAAATTTTATTTACACCTATTGATTTATTAACTAATCAATTACAATCTATAAGACATATTGGTAAATTAAAAGAGATAAATGAACACCCATTATCTCAAGCAAGATTAGTAGAAGCATTATTTCCAAAATCAAGATCAAAAAAACATTTTAATATCATAGAAACACATAGTGAGCATATAGTAAATAAATTACGATATATGGTTTATAAAAAAGAGTTAAAATCAAGTGATATTGTTATATACTATAAAATGAAAGATAGCGATGAATTTATAAAAATAGAGATAGATAAAAAAGGTTTATTTATAAACAATAAAAATAAATGTAAATTTCCAAAAGGTTTTTATGATGCTACTTTGGAAGAAAATTTTGAAATAGAAACGGCAAATATATGATAGCAGTAAAAGAAAATATATTAAAAGCTTATTTAAAATATAAAGTTAGTAATGATAATAATTGGGATGATAGTAGAAAAAGTGATTTAGAAATTTATAATCTGAGATGGAATATTGTAAAAAATAAGTTTGATTTTAATATACACGACAGATATATAAAAACTGATAAAGTGGAAATAATACTTAGTAGTGGATTTTTAAATTTATCGAATACCGCAAAAGATTTTACATATATTGTAAAGGCTAATAATGAAACTAGATAAATCATATAAAAACTTTATAACAGAATTAGAACAAAAGATTTACAGTATTAAGTCAAAAGTTGTAAAAATAGAGAATCTAAGAACATTAATATTTATTTTGAACAAAAAAAAGGAGATTGTGATATGAAAGGTATAATTTTAGCAGGAGGAAGTGGGACAAGGCTGTATCCAGTAACTAAAAGTATCAGTAAACAACTTTTACCCGTATATGATAAACCTATGATATATTATCCATTATCAGTGTTAATGTTAGCTGGAATTAAAGAGATTTTAATAATCTCAACTCCACAAGATATACACAAGTTTAAAGAACTCTTAGGTGATGGTAGTACTTGGGGTATAAGATTGGAGTATAAAGTTCAGCCATCCCCAGATGGATTAGCTCAAGCTTTTATACTTGGTGAAGAGTTTATAGGTGATGATAGTGTCGCTTTAGTTTTGGGGGATAATATTTTTTATGGGCAAGGTTTTACACCTTTACTTAAAAAAGCAGCTTCTATAGAAAATGGTGCAGTAGTGTTTGGATATCAAGTAAAAGACCCTGAAAGATTTGGTGTCGTGGCATTTGATGAAAATAAAAAGGCTATAAGTATAGAAGAAAAGCCTAGTAATCCAAAATCACATTTTGCAGTAACTGGATTATATTTTTATGATAATGATGTGATAGAGATAGCAAAAAATGTAAAACCATCACATCGTGGTGAATTAGAGATAACATCTATAAATGAAGAGTATCTAAAAAGAGGTAAATTAAAAGTAGAACTGCTTGGTCGTGGCTTTGCTTGGTTAGATACTGGTACTCATGATAGTTTACTTGAAGCTGGACAATTTGTACAAACTATAGAACATAGGCAGTGTTATAAAATAGCTTGTCTTGAAGAGATAGCTTATAACAATGGATGGATAGATAAAGAGAAAGTTTTAGAAATAGCTAAACCACTTAGTAAAAATGGATATGGAGAGTATTTAAAGGAGTTAGTAAAAGATGACTAATATACTTATAACTGGTGGAGCGGGTTTCATAGGTAGTAATTTTGTACCATATTTTTTAAAAAAATATGAAAATTATAATATAGTAAATTTAGATTTACTCACTTATGCAGGAAATTTAGACAACTTACAAAAATGTGAATCTAATCCTAGATATAAGTTTATAAAAGGTCATATTTGTAATCGTGATCTAGTGGAGTTTATATTTACAGAATATAATATACAAGGTGTGATACATTTTGCAGCAGAATCTCATGTAGATAATAGTATAAAAAATCCTGGTGTATTTATAGAAACAAATGTAAATGGAACATTTACTTTACTTGATGTAGCTCAAAAGTATTGGATGGATAAACCGAACAGTTATAAAAAAGATTATGAAAATTCTCGTTTTCATCATATATCTACTGATGAAGTGTATGGAACGCTAAATGAAACAGATTTTTTTACAGAAGAGACACCATATGCTCCAAATTCTCCATATAGTGCAAGTAAAGCTTCTAGTGATATGATAGTAAGATCTTACCAAGAAACATACGGATTAAATACAGTTATAACAAACTGTTCTAATAACTATGGACCAAAACAACATGATGAAAAACTAATCCCTACAATTATAAGAAATGCTATAAATGGTAATCTTATCCCGATTTATGGAGATGGCAAAAATATAAGAGATTGGCTTTATGTGATTGACCATTGTAAAGGTATAGATCTAGTTTATCATAATGGGAGAACTGGAGAGGTTTATAACATAGGTGGAAGAAATGAGAGAACAAATCTTCAAATAGTAGATAGTATATGTACTATCTTAGATAAAAAAGTTCCACAAAAAAAATCATATAAAGATCTTATAACTTTTGTAGAAGATAGAGCAGGACATGATAGAAGATATGCAATAGATGCTACAAAACTAGAAAATGAATTAGGCTGGAAAGCAGATGAGAACTTTGAGAGTGGAATTGTAAAGACTATTGAATGGTACTTGGAGAAATATGAAAGTAAACTATAAACTAATCGACTTCAAAACACTCGGTGATGATAGAGGTTCTCTTATCACTATAGAAGAGGGATATAAAGCTCCTTTCGATATCAAAAGAGGATGTAGAAAGAGGTTTTCATGCTCACATAAATCTTAAACTACTTGCAATAGTTGTAAAAGGCAGTTGTACTTTTATAGTTGATAATGGAAATACAAGAGAAGAGATAAAATTAAATAATCCAAATCAAGGACTTTTAATTGAAGGTCTTATCTGGAGGGAGATGAAAGACTTTAGTGAAGATTGTGTTTTAGTGGTGTTCAAATTTGGTATGGAATTACTTTAGCAGATAATGTATTTATAAGTCCAAATGTAATTTTTACAAATAATTTTACTCCAAGAAGTAAGCAATATCCAAAAGAGTTTTTAAAAACTATTATTAAAAAAGGAGCTTTAATTGGTGCAAATAGTAGAATAGTTAGAGGAATTACAATAGGAAAGTATGCAATGATAGGTGCAGGAAGTGTTGTTACTAAGAATATAGAAAAATAAGAACTTTTGTATAGTAATTCAGCTGAATTTCAAGGATATCTTTGTGAATGTAATGAAAATTTAGTATGTAATAAATGTCGAAGTTGATATGAAAAATGATTATGAAATAATGAAAGAAAAACATAGGAGATATTTATAATGCAATTGATATTAAATATAAAAAATGAAAATATATTAGAAATTTTTTTTGGATGTTAGATCATTTTAAAAATGATGGAGTTGAAGTTTTGAATAATAAAAATGTATTAATAGATGAAAAAATAAATTATTCTGATGAGTATATAGAAAAAAATTGGAAAAATATGATCTTAAATTTAAAAAGGGGTGAAATTGATTAAAAAGAAAATTTTAATATTGGGTATAACCAGTATTATTGGTTATCGGTTTTATCAACTAAATCGTAAAACTTTTAATATTTATGGAGTTTGTAGAAATTGTATCTTTGATCAAAAAGACAATATTTATATAAAAAAAATAATAGATATTAATGTAGTTATTCAAATTATAAATGAAATAGAACCAGACATAATCATGAATTGTATTAGTATTGGAAATGTGGATAAATGTGAAGAAAATAATTTATATGCTGAAAAAATTAACTTTTCATTTGCAAAAGAGTTAGTTGATTTAACAAATCAAAAAGATATAAGATTGATTAATTTCTCTTCAAGCTTGATATATGACGGTTTAAGTGAAAATTATATTGAAAGCTCAAGAGCTCATCCTTTAAATGAATATGGAAAATTAAAGTTAAGACTTGATACATATATTAGAAAAAATTTAAAGAATTCTCTTTTAATAAGGCCAACAACTATATATGGTGTGAAAGAAAGTTTTCAGCGAGATAATCCAGTAAATTTTATAATAAATAAAATATGTAATAGTGAAAAATTATCACTAGTTGATGATGTCGTTACTAATCTACTATATATAGATGATTTAGTAGATATTATTCAAAAATTAATAACTAATAATATTAACGGTGAGTTTAATGTTGGTGGTGATAAAGCTGTCAGTAGATATGAATTAGGAAGAATAATTAAAGAACTTATTCCACAATCTAAATCTAATATAGTTGAGTATACATCTAATGAGTTTAAAACTATCGCCAGACGGCCACTTAATATAATCTTAGTAAATAACAAAATTAAAAAGACTATATCGGCTGAATTTACATCATTAGAAACATCAATTTTAAAAATAATACAGTCAAGGAAAGAATAATATGTGTGGAATATTAGGTCAAATTAATTTTAAAAAGACAGCTAAATTTGATAATTTTCAAGAAGCATTAGATCTACAGTCACATCGTGGACCAGATGATAGTGATATTTATCAAAATGATAATTTTATTTTTGGACATAGACGATTAAGTATTATTGACTTAGATTCACATGCAAAGCAACCGATGGTTTCAGATTGTGGTAACTATGTACTAGTATTTAATGGAGAAATATATAATTATCAAGAGATTAAAAAAGATTTAATAGAGAAAAACTATATGTTCCACACTACAAGTGATACAGAAGTGTTATTAAATGCTTTTATAGAGTATGGAATAGAGTGTATTCAAAAATTTATAGGAATGTTTGTATTTACTGTATATGATAAACAAAATGATGAATTTTATATTGTAAGAGATAGATTAGGGATAAAGCCACTTTATTATTTAAAAGACAATGAAAAATTTATTTTTTCATCTGAGATAAAATCTATTTTAGAACTTGACAAAAAAGAAAGAGCAATAAATATAGAAGCAGTTTCGTCATACTTGTCTTTTAGATATCCAATTTTAGATGATACTTTTTTTGAAGATATATATTCATTAGCTCCAGCACACTATATTAAATTGTCAAATAATAAATTTGAAACTGTTGAATATTGGAATGTAACAGACGCTTTTAAAAAACAAAAAAATGATAGAGGTGAAGAATATTATATAGAAAGAACTAAAGAGCTATTAGAATCTGCTGTTAAATATAGAATGATTTCAGATGTACCTTTTGGTGCATTTTTATCTGGTGGAGTAGATAGTAGTGTTATAACAACAATTATGGCAAAAAATTCTAATGATCCTATTAAAACATTTACGATTGGATTTGAAGAAGAAGGATTTAATGAATTTGAATATGCACAAATAGTTGCAGATAAATTTAAAACCAATCATCATGAGATAGTCTTATCTGGTACAAATTATATAGAAACAATGGAAAATTTAATCTCCTATAAAGATGCTCCTCTCTCAGTTCCAAATGAAGTGCCACTTTATTTAATGTCAAAAGAATTAAAAAAACATATCACTGTTGTTTTATCTGGTGAAGGTGCAGATGAAATATTTGCTGGATATGGACGAATATTTAGATCAGCAGATGATCTGGAAAAAATTAAAAATATAGATAATTATGGTTTTACTGATACTGAAAAAGAAGAATATGTTAAAAAGTTTATCACTAAATATAGTATTGAAACTTTTACAAGTGAAATTGAGCATTTTATGAATATTTATAGTTATACATCACTACTTGACAAAAAAGAGTTGTTAAGCGAAAAGATAGATTTAGACAAAATAGAAAATTTATTTGTTGATAAGTTTATGCATTATTTTAATGAATTAGAAAATGAATCTTATTATAACAAATTGATGTATGCATTTGAAAAAGTACATATTGTTGGACTACTACATAGAGTAGATATGACTACAATGGCAACATCTGTTGAGGCAAGAGTTCCATTTGTAGATCACAGAGTTGTAGAATTTGCATTTACTATTCCTATAAAATATAAATTAAAATGGAAAAGTGAACAAGATAAAGAAAATTCAAAAGTTTTAATGAGTGATGCAATATCAGAAACTCATGATATACCAAAATATATACTTAAAAAATCATTTGAAGATATGCTACCTAACGAAATATTGTATCGAAAAAAGATGGGGTTTCCAGTTCCTTTAAATAATTGGTTTGGAGGTCATTTTAATGATTACGTAAAGAAGATTTTACTAAGTAATGAAGCAAAATCAAGAGGTATATACAACATACAGAATATTGAGAAGTGGCTTAATAGTGATAGGTTAAGTAAGGATCATGCATTTGCAATGAAAATTTGGATGTTGATTAATTTGGAACTATTTAATAAGAAGTATTTTAATAAAATAGAGAAGTAAATTATTTCAAGAAAAAAACAATTCAATTTAATATAAGGAAACTAAAATGGTAATAGGATATACATCAGGAGTATATGATTTATTTCATATAGGGCATTTAAATCTACTACGAAATGCAAAAGGAATGTGTGACAAACTAATAGTTGGTGTGACAACAGATGAGTTGGTAAGTTATAAAAATAAGCAAGCTGTAATTCCTCATAGTGAAAGAATGGAAATAGTTCGAGAGATGAGAAATGTTGATTCTGTTGTTCCACAAGAAGATATGGATAAATTTGAGATGTGGAAAAAACTTAAATTTGATGTGATGTTTGTGGGAGATGATTGGTATGCTAGTGATAAATGGGAAGAGCTAGAAAAGCAGTTTAAGGAAGTTGGTGTAAGAATTATATTTTTTCCATATACAAAAGGAACATCATCAACTATTCTTAATGAAACATTAAAAAAATTACGAGAGGAGAATTAATATATGAATAAAAATTTAGAATATATTTCAGTAGCTGGTTATGGTTCTACTGGTTCTAGTGCAGTTGTTGATTTGTTGAGTGAAGTTAGTTCTTGTAATATGGGAATAAATGATGAATTTAGATTTATACAAGATCCTGATGGATTAGAAGATTTATGTTCCAATTTAAGAGATTCCTGGGGATGGGTAAGAAGTGATGCTTTTATAAGAAGATTTATTAAGTATACTGATATCATTGGAAGGTCAGGAAATTATTTTCAATTTAATGGAAAATTGGATATTTTTTTTAATAATAAATTTTTTTATTATAGAGATGAATTTTTAGAAAATATTATAGATACAAAATGGAATGGATATTGGTTTTATCATGATTATCATGAAAGGAATGTATTTGAAGTTTTTTTAGAAAAACTAAAGAGATATACATTTAAATATGGTGTATCAAAAAAAATGATTCGAAAAATGACTAAGAAATCGACTATGTATTTTGTGAGACATGATGTTGATATAGATAAGTATGCAAAAATTTTCATTCAACAACTATTTGAAGAAGTAATAAAAGATAAGAATAAGAATAAAATTATTTTAGACCAATTGGTTCTACCATATAATCGTTATAAATTTGATGCAATTTTTCCAAATTTAAAGCATATTATTGTAGATAGAGATCCTAGAGATGTATATTTGGATGCTATGACTTATAATGCATATCCTATTACAAATGATATTCATACATTTATATCTTTCTATGAATCTTCTCGTATGAAAGAAAAAGTTGTTAATGATTCTGTAACATTGAAAATTCAATTTGAAGATTTGATATATCAATATAAAGAAACAAAGAATAAAATTTTTGAATTTTTAAATATTAATCATAGTGAACATATCAATAAAGATTTAAAATTAGATATTAATATTTCAAAAAAAAATACTCAAACATGGAAAAGAAAAGAATTTGAAAAATATAGTTCTGATATTAAAATAATCGAAAAAAATTTAGCACGATGGTGCTATGACTTTGATTAAAGACTAATATATGATCAAAGATATTTTGAAACATGATTTTTCGAAAAAAGTTATATCGTTGTTTTCTGGTTCTATTATATCAAATATAATTAGCTTAGGTGCTTTTTTTGTTATAGCAAAATTGTATAATATAGATATTTTAGGGCAATATTATATGTACATGTCAATAATATTGATTTTTGGAGAACTTTCGTCACTTGGATATTTAAGTTCTATACAAGTACTTAATGATGAAGAACTTAAAAAAATGTATAATTCTATATTCTTATTAGCTATCTGTATTCTAGTTTTGATTTTTCCATTTCTATACTATTATTCACAATTTGCTTTATATATTATAATAACTGTTATTTTAACTTTGTATTATATGTTGGCTGAAAAGATTTTTATAAGAAATATGGAAACAAAAAAATTAAATACTATTAGAATTGGAAGAGTTACTATAAATGCTATCTTTATTATAGTTTCTTTTTTTATATTTGGTGGTGATGATATTAATTATATAATTATAATGAATATATTATCTATTATATTTATTGACCTTTATATATTTTTATTTTATTTTAAAAAGGATAACTTAATTGATATTAACTTAAATTATCTAAGAATACTTGTAGAGCAAAAAGAATTTCCTAAATATGTAGGTCCTGGTTTAATATGTCATACTATTGCTTATCAAATTCCTATATTGGTAGCAGGTACATTTTTTTCTCCAACGATAGCTGCTCAATATAATATGGCATATAAGTTAGTATATACTCCTGGTATATTAATATCTAGTAGTATAAGTAATGTATTTCAAGGAAGACTATCAAAATTATTTAGAGCAAATAAAGATATATTCCAAGGTTTTAATAAGTTTGTATATATACTATTTATAGTTGCTATTGTATTTATCTTTAGTATTATATTTATTTTACCTTATTTTGTAGAATATTTTTTTGATATTAAATGGTCAGGGTCTATTGATATTTCTATGGCATTGTTACCATTGATTTTTTCTCTTATGGCTATATCTCCACTTTTGGGAGTTTTAAAATTTACAAATAATTTAAAATATGGATTTAGATTACAATTTGCATCATTATTAATTGCTATTATTTCTTTTAGTATTTCTGTTATGCTAAATGATTTTTTATTAGGTGTAATTATTTTTGCAAGTTTAATGTTAATAGCTCATATTAAGATGGGATTTAAATTATTTGAAATTAAAAGGAAAGCTAATGCTAAATAGTAAAAAAGTAACAATAGTAATACCAACATATAATGGTGAAAAATATATACAAGAGACTATAGAGTCTTGTATAAATCAAACATATGAAAATATAAATATTGTTGTTATAGATGATAACTCAACGGATAATACATTGAAAGTTATAAAACAATATAGTGATGAAATTAAAATTATTGAAAATAAAAAAAATCAAGGATTACCTAAAAATATAAATCAAGTTATTTTAAATGATAATAGTGATTTTTTTATATATTTAGGGCATGATGATATTTTACCTATTAATCATGTTGAATTAATGTTACAGGAATTTGAAAGTGATACAGTTGGAGTACATTGTAATAACATGGCGATTGATAAAAATGGAAAAGAACTTTGGTTAACTAGAAATAATGAAATCCAATATAGAAAAACAAAAGATATTTTGTATTATTTATCATTGGATAATTTTATAAGTATTGCTGGTATGATGCATAGAACAAGTGCTTTTAAAAAAAATAATGGATGGGATGACTCTTATGATTTATATGGAGAATGGTTATATTATATTAATATATTAAAATATGGTAATATTAAATATACAATTAAAAGTAAAATATATTATAGAATTCATGATACTAATATAACAAAAAAATTATATTCTAATAAGGAAAAAGTACAATCTTTTTATAAATATAAAAGAAGATGTAGACAACTTGCTTATAAAAATGTAAATTTATCAATATCTCAAAAATTTATATATTATAAGAATTATTTTTTTTATTATCTTAGATATATTAAAGCTTTAATTAAAAGTGTATTTAAATGAAAAGAGTATTAGTTATAAATGAAGGTTATTCTGATAATCTTGGAGATCAAGCAATTAATGAAAGTTTACATTTTCTATTGCAACAAAATCATATTAAAGAAATTAATTTTCAAGATTTTACAAAAAATATTCAAAAGTTAAGAGAAATAAACATAAATACAAAAGAAAGTAAAAAAAGTTTTTTTTTACCTTTTATTAAAACATTATTTCCAAATAAAATGAAATTTATAATAAAAAATATAGTTAGGATTATTGAAAATTCTAAAAATAAATATGATATTGTATTTATTGGAGGTGGACAACTTATTATGGGAAATGCAAGTTTTCCGATAGCTATGTTTTTGTGGATAAGTTTGTTAAAGCTATTTGGGAATAATAATATTTATTTAATTTCAGTTGGAGCAGCGAGTGACATTAAATTTAATTTCTTAGATAAATTATTATTTAAATATAGTTTTAAAAATGTTAAAAATATTTATGTCAGAGATAAAAAGTCTATGGAAATAATGAAATTTATTTTTAAAAGAAAAGTTGAATTTATTTATGATTTAGCTTTTATTCACAATCAAATTCATCAAACTAATTTTAAAAATGAAAATGTACCAAAGATTTATAGTGCTGCAATGTCAATAATGCCTCTAAAAACATATTTGGAACATAATATAGATCAAATTAGTAAAACAGAATATTATGATAGTTGGATTCAGTTAGTTAAAAACAATAATATTCAATTAAATGATCTCGTATTGTTTTATACAACACAAGGTGATAGAAATGCAGTTTATGATTTTCAGGATTATATTCTTGATATGTATAATATTCAGTTAGAAGTTATTGAAACCAATACAATAGATAAGTTAATAACTTTATATGATAATACCAATATAGTAATTTCTGGAAGAATGCATGCTTTAATTTTAGGACTAGTTTATGATTGCAATATAATTACATATTTTATCTCAGATAAATTGAAAGAATTTGATAGTTTATATATTCAAGATAAAAAAGATGTTAAAAATATACAACAAACTTTACAAATTACAATTAAAAATATTTTAAAAGGACATAAATGATAACACTAAAAACAAGTAAAACAATACAAAAATGGTTTGCAAATAAACCAAATATTGGTGATATGTTAAGTTTTATATCGTATAATCAAGTAAATTCTATAGAAAGTTATTTTGGATTTATTAGACAAGATTTTTATACTTATCATTTAAATTTAACTAAAAATATAGATGATATTTTTAATAATATTAAAAAAAATACTAAATATGAAATAAATAGAGCAAAAAGAGAAGGAGTAAAGTTCGCTATTCATAATGACATAGAGTATTTTATCAATTATTATAATAAATTTGCAAATTTAAAAGGATTATCTAGTCTTAGATTAGAAGATTTTAAAAGTATGACAAATAATTTAATAATCACTAAAGCATTAAGTGAAGATGAAAATATATATATTATGCATTCATATCTTTGTGATGAGGAAAGTGGAATAGTTAGATTATTGCATTCTGCTTCATTTTATGAAACAGATGACAATAAAATTAGTAAGCGAGTTGGTATGGCAAATAGAATGTTACATTTTGATGATGTAGTTTATTTCAAAGAGCAAGGATATAAAATATATGATTTTGGTGGATATGCCAACAATACTACCGATAAACATTTGCAAAATATAAATGATTTTAAAGCAGCATTTGGTGGAAATACTATTAATCAAAGCCATTATTATTCTATTTTATTATATATAGCTTTAAAGCTAAAAAATATGTTAAGTAGATAATAAATGAGTAGCTATATAATTAGACTTGATGATGCTTGTCCAACTATGGATAAAATCAAATGGAATAGAATATTACTATTATTAGATAAATATGATATAAAGCCAATTATTGCTGTTGTTCCAAATAATCAGGATAGTGATTTAATAGTTAATGAGGATGATAAAGATTTTTGGAATATAGTAAAAAAATGGACTTTGAAAGGTTATCATATTGCTATGCATGGTTATAATCATAAATTTATTTCAAATAATAAAGGTTTAGTTCCTTTAAATAAGTATAGTGAATTTGCAGGTGTAGCATATAATATACAAAAAGAAAAAATTATAAGTGGACTAAATATTTTTCAAAAAAATGATATCCAACCAAAAATATGGGTTGCTCCTGCACATAGTTTTGATAAAAATACACTAGATATATTAAAGAAAGAAACTGAGATTAGAATTATTTCAGATGGAATATCACAAAATATTTTTAATCAATATGGTTTTATCTGGATTCCTCAGCAGTTGTGGAAATTTGAGTATAAAACCCATGGAGTATGGACAATATGCTTGCATCCAAATAATATGAATGAGCAAGATTTCCAAAAATTAGAAAAGCATTTGGAGCAATATCATAAATTATTTGATATTGATTTAGAAATATTGATAGATAAGTATAAAAATTATACTTTGGAATTTACAGATTCTATATTTAGAGTTAAATTTTTTATTAAAAGAAGAGTATTTTTTTATTTATCAAAAATAAAAAGGATTATTATCCGATGAATATAACATTTATAATTCCTTCTATGGTTCCTCATGGAGCTGAAAAAGTAGTTCTTAACTTAGTAAATTATTTTTCAAATTTAGATGGGTATGTTGTAAATATCGTGATATTAAATTGTAAAAAACCAAATTTGATAAATGATATAAATAAAAATATCAATATAATATGTATAAATAGCAAAAAAGTATTATTTTCTATTTTTAAGCTTAAAACTATTATAAAAAGTTTAAATTCAGATATTTATATTAGTAATTTAACTCATTTAAACATAATTATTGCTTTTTTAGGTTTTATTATGGATAAAAAAGTTATTCTTGTTGAACATTCAAATGTAATACAAGCTACTAAAAACCTTTCTTTTTTGAAAAAAAATATGTTTAGATATTTAATTAAAATAGCATATAGATTAGTTAGTAATATTATTACAGTGTCACAATATGCAAAAAAAGAATTATCAAGTTATGTAAATAAAGATAAGACAAATGTTATTAATAATCCTGTTTATATAGATAATGAAAATTTAATATGTTCTAATAAAATAAATACTAAAATAGAGTTTTTAACCATAGGAAGATTAGTTAAAGCTAAAAGATTTGATCTTATGATTGAAAGTTTTACATATTTAGATTATGAAAGTAAAAATTATCATCTAACAATTATAGGTGAAGGTGAAGAATACACATCTTTAATAAATAAAATTAATATAAAAAAATTAGATAAATATATCACTATAATACCTTATCAAAATGCAGAAAATTTATATAAAATGTATCAACGATCAAATTTATTTTTGGTAACATCTGAAAATGAATCTTTTGGCAATACTATAGTAGAGGCTTTAAGTTTTGGATTAACTGTTGTTGCACTGAACTCAATAGGTGGAATTAATGAGATTTTATGTCATGGAAAATATGGCTATATTTGTAAGGATATTAATCCTAAAGAATATGCTAATTTAATAGAAGATGCTTTAGAGAATAGATTTGAAAAAGAAATATTGCAACAATATGCCAAAAATACTTTTTCTATTGAAAGTATAGCTTCTCAGTATGAAAATATATTAAATACTATAATAGGAAAAAACAAATAATGAGTGGAAAATATATAGTAAGATTTGATGATGCTTGTCCTACAATGGATAGGAAAAAATGGCAACAAATAGAAGATTTATGTGATAAATATGGTATAAAACCAATAGTAGCAGTCATACCATATAATAATGATCCAAAACAAAAAAAAGATGAGTTTGATGCTAATTTTTGGAATAAAGTAAGAGATTGGCAAAAAAAAGGGTGGAATATAGCACTTCATGGATATAATCATGTTTATATTTCTAAAGCTACTGGTCTAGTTCCTTTTAATAAAAAATCAGAATTTGCAGGATTAAGTTATGAAGAACAATCCAAAAAAATAAAAAAAGGAATAGAGATATTTAAGCAAGAAAATGTAGCTACAAATATATGGGTTGCACCTTCCCATACTTTTGATGAAAATACTTTAAAAGCTTTAAAAGAAAATACAAGTATAGATGTCGTAAGTGATGGTATTGCATTGTTTCCTTTTCAAAAGCACAGTTTTAATTGGATTCCACAACAAGTTTGGCATTTTAGAAAAATGCCTTTTGGTATTTGGACAGGATGCTTTCATCCAAATGAGATGAACGAAAAAGAATTTTTAAATTTGGAAACTTTTATAGAACAAAATAATAAATTTTTTATTAGTATAGATAAATTAAAATATAAAAGATTTTGTTTCTTCAACTTTTTATTTTCAAAATTTTACTGGACTATTAGGAAATTTAAAAAATGACACCCTATATTACTATATTTTTTACTATTTTATTATCATTTTTCAATTTTAGAGTAGATAATCAAGTCAAAAAACTATTTTCTAGTCTATTTATATTTATTTTAATAATATTTATTGGGCTTAGATATGAAGTTGGTGGAGATTGGTTTCAGTATTTAGCAATGTTTGATCAAATTCAAAATAATATTTTTAGAACAGATATTGGGTATTCACTTATAAATCTTTTTTCAAATAGCTTAGGTATGGGTATATATGGAGTTAATTTTATATCTGCATTACTGTTTCTTTATGGTTTGTATACTTTTTTTGATACTTTTAAAATTAAATATTCATATGGTTTACTGATCTCTTTTCCTTATCTTATTATGATAGTTTCTATGGGATATACTAGACAAGCCATAGCTCTTGGAATGTTGATGGTTGTATATAGTGCTATATATAAAAAACAGCTCTTTAAATCTATATTATTTTTTCTATTAGCTATTTTATTTCATAAAAGTGCTATTTTAGGTAGTATAGTATTTTTTACAAACAAAAATATTTCAAAAAAATATTTAGTAGCTTTATTATTATTTATTGTAAGTATTTTATTAGTATTATTTACTCTATTACAAAATGAATTATTAATTATGTGGAGAATATATGCTGTTGATGCTATGAAATCAAGTGGAGGGATTATAAGGGTAGGTTTAAATATATTGGCTTCTATGCTTTTTTTTATTTACTATAGCAAATGGATAAAATTTTATGATGATGCCTATATTTGGAAATTATTTGCATATATTAGCTTAGCTATGTTTATTGTGTTACTTGTTGCTGGTTTATCTACGATGGTAGATAGAGTTATGTTGTATTTTTATCCATTGCAAATTATAGTATTTAGTAGGATCGTTTATTTGATAAAAAATAAGCAGTTAAAGCAAATATATTTTTTAACTCTGATTACTTTATATAGTGGTGTTTTATTTGTATGGCTTTTATTTGCTTCTCATAGGCATTCATGGATACCTTATGGAAATGTATTGGAGTTTTTATTTCAATAAAAATAGTATTACAATTGAGTAACAGAGAAACAATCATATTCCGTTATAGTAGTGTATATGTACCTTTTCATAAGAACTTTATCTTTAATATGATATAAGAATATAAATAAGATTTTAGGGATAAAAATGACAAAACAAGTTTCTTTAGAAGCATTAAGTTTATTTGATGGGTTGGCTGAAAGATTGAGTAAGCGAAGTGTGAAAAGTGCATATTGGCAACAAGAGGAACAAACTTTAAGAAAGAAAGATAAAAAGACTAGAGAAAGAAAAAAATCAATTCAGATGGATTTAGCAAAATACCATACTACTTTTTCATTATGAGGTAGTTTATGGATTCTAAATACGGTATATTTAAGTATAACATAGATGTGTTTTCTACTTATATATCTTACCAAACAAATACCCCTTTAAGTTATATTAGACAAAAACAGCAGATAGTTTATTTTGATAACTATATAAATAAAGTTTTTAAAAATAAAATAATTGTATTTATCTACGAAAATGAATATATAGATAAGCAGTACCTAAAAGATTATGAAACCTACTATGCTAGTTGTTTTCAAAATTACAAAAAAGTATGTTCGAGAGTTCATTTTTTTGAACTAGAAAAAGATACAGATGATTATTTGTTAGAGTTTAAAAAATTACTTGACAATAAATCATCATTAATAAAAAAAGAAAATTATATAGGTCATATAGTTATAAGACCAATACCCAAAACATTTTTTGCTAAAATATGTATTAAATCTTTTATTAACAGTACTGATAGATTAGGTAAATTTTTACTAAAAAAAAGTTGTAAAGTATCATTGTTTGGTATAGAATTATCTACAGACTCTATAGCTTTTCAAGAGCAAGATAGAATACTATCTGCTTGTGCTACTACATCTTTGTGGACATTTTATCATGCTAGTCAACAATGGTGTGGCGATTTACCATCAGATAGTGAGATTACAAAAAGTGCTTATAGTGATGATAATGGATATGGTAGAGAGTTTCCAACAAATGGACTATCAACAGAGATGATTTGTAGAAGTTTAAGTAAATACAATTATGCTTCTGAATATTTTGATTTTTCAAAACAAAAAAATTTAAATCTTCTAAAAGAATATATTTTTACATACTGTTCTAGTGGATATCCTCTAATCTTGGGTATAAATGTAAAAAGAAAAAAATCAAATGGAAAATATAAGAACTTAGGTTTACATGCTATAACTATCATAGGGTACTCAATGACCCAAGATTTTCAAAATTCAAAATCTACAGCACATAATATAAATGCTTTATATGTACATGATGATAGATTTGGTCCTTATTTAAAAATTGATTTAACTAATGATAAGTTTGTAGTAACTCTTGATGAGAATAATACTTTATCTCCTATAAATACTGATGATGAAATATATGAACCTGATGTATTAATCTTGGGTTTATATCATAAAATAAGAGTTCCATATATTAAAATAAAAGATAGCTGTATAGGATTGATTGAATTAGTTTCAGACTATTTAAAAGAAAAAGATGCAAATGATCCAGCTAAACTTTTAGAACAATTTCAATGGGATATTCAACTAAAAGAAAATAATCAAATAAAATCAGATATTCGTAACTCTACTATCATAGAAAATAAAGAGTATTATTTAACTAAATCATTACCAAAATATTTATGGTATTCAATTGCTTATTTTGAAGGCACTGCAGTTTTTGGAATGTTGTTTGATGCAACCGATATTGAACATGGAGATATATTTTTAGAATTTATTCCATTATCTAAATACTCAAAAAATATAGTAGAAATTTTTAAGGTTTATAGTGATGAATATTTTCAAAATAAAATTTCTAATAATATTACATATCACAATGGATATATATGGGGTATAGTAAAGTATTTTAGAGAAAATGAATCTCATGAAGAAAATTTATGTAAATTGTATGGGTATTTAAAAATTCCTAATAAAATTAAAGAAGAAGAGCTATCTGATAATAAAATCTTAAACAAGCGAGAGATTAGATTAAATAGTGAAAATGATTATGAGAAATTTAAATTAGATAAATCTTTAGAAAATGAAGTATATATTTGGGTTATAGATAAAGATGGATTTTTATGTATAGGAAGAGAATTTAAAAAATCAAATCAAGGACATCCAACTTTAACAGATGGTATGCCTGCAAGAGTTGGTGGAGAATTAATATATAATTATGAAGATAAAGAGTGGATTGTAAATCCATTTTCTGGTAGGTATTCAAGTGAGTATACACTAAGCGATAAAGTAAAATATGTAGAAAATACTATAAAATATAAATTTCAAGTATTTTTTCCAGATGAAAACTTTAAAATAGAAGAAAATATATAATTATGAAGCAACCTATAATATTCTTAATCAACTCCTTATCATCAGGTGGAGCAGAAAAAGTTTTAAGTGTAATAGTTTCTGAACTAGTTAAACAAGACTTTGAAGTAGAGATAATATTTTTAGAAAAAAATGAGTTTTATTCTTTACCAAGAGAGGTAAAAAAAACTTATCTTTCAAATTTTGATGGTAAAGAGAGTGGCATACGAAAACTTTTATATATACTTCTACTTGCTTGGAAATTAAAAAAGTATATTTTAAAAAATGACATTAAGTTAATTCAGAGTCATATATATAGAGCTAACTATGTAAATGTATTGGCAAGTTTATTTGGTGCAGGGCAGAAAACTCAACTTATAACTGCTGGTAGGATTAGTAGATATACAGAGTTAGGTTTCATAGGTAAAATAAATTTAGCTTTAATTGGTTGGTTATATAAAAAAGCTAACTTGCTTATACTAAAATCTTTTGGTATGCAAGAAGATATGCAAAAGCTTTTTAACTTTCAAGTTCCTCAAATTGTAATAAATAATCCTTACAATATAAAACTAATAGAAAAATTATCACAAGAGCCAGTAGTATTTGAGTTTAAAAAAGAGAAAAAATATCTTATATCAGTTGGAAGATTGATAAAACTAAAAAGAAATCATGAGATTATAGAAGTGTTAAAAGAACTTCATGAAGATATAGAGCTAATATTTTTAGGTGATGGGGATGAGAAAGGGAGTTTACAATCTTTAGTAAAAAGTTATAGTTTAGAAAATAGAGTTCATTTTTTAGGACAAGTTAGTAACCCTTACAAATATATATCAAAAGCAGATATATTTATAAGTTGTAGTGAAAGTGAAGGTTTTCCAAATGTTTTAGTAGAAGCTATGATTTGTGGAACTGCTGTGGTATCTAGTGATTGTATAAGTGGTCCAAGAGAGATTTTAGGAGATGATAAGTATGGACTACTTTTTGATGTGGGAGATAAACAACAGTTGAGAGATAACATTCAAAAATTTTTAAATAATTCTTCATTAGAACAAGAGTATATAGATAAAGCTAAAAAGAGAAGCTATAATTTTTTAGTAGAAAAAATAGTAGAAGAATATAAAAAGGTTTTAATAAATGAGTAAAATAGTAATATCTTTAAACACATCATGGAATATATATAATTTTAGATTAAATTTAGCAAGATCTTTAAAAGATGATGGATACGAGGTTATTTTAGTGGCACCTTATGATGAGTATACCCATCTATTAGAAAAAGAATTTCAATGTTATGATATATATATGAATAACAGGGGTACAAATCCTAAAGAGGATTTAAAAACTTTGTTTGATTTTTATAAACTCTATAAAAAGATTAAACCAGATATAGTATTAAATTATACTATTAAGCCAAATATTTATGGAAATATTGCTTGTGGATTATTGGGTATTAAAACTATAAACAATATCTCTGGTTTAGGAACAGTTTTTATAAAAGAGACAGTTGTTACAAAAATTGTAAAGTTTCTTTATAAATACGCTTTGAGTAAATCATCAAAAGTTTTTTTTCAAAATAATGATGATAGATTACTTTTTATAGAAAATAATTTACTAGATGAAAAAATTTCTGATTTGGTTCCAGGAAGTGGTGTTGATACACAAAAATTTACACCAATGAAGTTAGATAAAGAGGATAAAGCTGGATTAAAGTTCTTACTTATCGCTCGTATGCTTTGGGATAAGGGTGTTGGTGAGTATATAGAAGCTGTAAAAATTCTAAAAGAGAGACATAAAAATGTTGAATTTCAACTTTTAGGTGCAGTTGATGTGGCAAATAAAACAGCTATATCTAAAGAACAAGTAGAATTATGGGGAGAAGAAAATCTTATAACATACCTAGGTGTTACAGATAATGTTCAAAAATATATACATGAAGCGGATTGTATTGTATTACCATCTTATAGAGAAGGGACACCAAGAACATTACTTGAAAGTGCAAGTATGGAAAAACCAATAATTACTACGGATGTACCAGGTTGTAGAGAAGTAGTTTATGATGGGGTAAATGGTTTTTTATGTGAGGTTAAAAGTAGTGATGATTTAGCTAGTAAGATGGAAAAAATGATAACTCTAAAAGAACATGAAAGAGAAGAAATGGGTCGTAATGGTAGAAAAAAAATGATAAAGAAATTTGATGAATTTATAGTTATTGATAAATATTTAAAAACTGTACAAGAATTAGTTGATTGAAATATACTACCCCAAATAATCAAGACAACTTTTTAAAATTCCTTATTCACCTCTAGCCTGTAACTTTAAGAAGGGAGTGTTCAAAATTCTGTGTCAGCCTGATATAATAAGAAAATAAAAGGTTGATAAAGATGAGTAAACTAGAGAATAGAGATTTTGATTTTAACGATGCAGTTCAAGATATAATGAATGGTAA
>Ga0256842_1000901_pt1 | contig 25561 bp, 17 predicted proteins | sample 4559240metaG_FD_185973 | JGI IMG/M metagenome (GOLD analysis project Ga0256842, IMG submission 185973) | Hydrothermal vent microbial communities from Guaymas Basin, Mexico - 4559-240 | ecosystem: Environmental > Aquatic > Marine > Hydrothermal vents | place: Mexico: Guaymas Basin | collected... | reverse complement strand
GTTATATCCTTTTCAATTAAATCTTTAAATTTTAGATTATCTAATATAACTCCTATTAATTTTTTATTTATAAATCCTTTTAACCATATATCTATAGGTTTAATACCTTTTTTTCTAATACTCTTTTTTATAAGAGAAAGTAACTGCTCTTTAGTTAGTTTTGGCATTAAATCTATAGTTAGGGTTACGCTTTTTTTATATTTAAGCTCTTCTATTACTGATTTACTAATATCTAAAATAGCAAGTCCTGATATTCCATAGGTTGTAAATAGAACATCACCTTTTTTTCTAATAGTTCTATCTTTTAGTTTTAGTAAAACTTCACTCTCAATTTTAACACCTGCAATTTTTTTTAGATTTTTTAGATTTGATGTAAGTTGAACTAATGCAGGATATGGTTTTATAATTTTATGTCCAAAACTCTTAGCAAACTCTAATCCATCGTCTACTCCACCTAATTGTGGTGCTGATATATTTCCTGTGGCTACTATTACACTTTTACTATTAATTTGTTTTTCATTATATAGAATATTAAAATAGTTTTTCTTTTTAGCTATTTTTGTAACTCTTGCATTACAAATTATATCTACACCTAACTCTATACAAGCATACTCTAAAAGTTCAACAACACTTAAAGCTTGAAGAGACATAGGAAAAACTTTTCCATCTTTTCCAACTATAAGCTCTAAACCTATTGATTTAAAAAAGTGTTTTATTGAGTGGTAGTTATATCCATTTAGAACTTCTAATATAAATTTATGATTTTGTGAATAAAATCTATTGGGGGTTGGTTTTAAATTGGTAATATTACATTTTCCATTACCTGTAGCTAAAAGTTTTTTTCCAACTTTACTATTTTTTTCTAATATAAGAACTTTTTTGCCACCTCTTGCTAAAACAATAGCCGAGACTAAGCCACTAGCACCTGCTCCAATTATTATTGTATCATACATATTTTTTAACTTTTTATGGGTTTTATTTTATGGTTATGAAAGATATGAAAGAGGGAGTTTTTCGTTTATCAAAGGAGAAGTTAATAAAGTTTTACAAAGGAGTGTATGTGTTTCATATCTTTCTTAGATGTATTATATAGGATAAAGGTAAACAGTAAGTAAACAAAGAGCTAATTTATCTCATAGATACCAATCTGCGTACTTTTGTAACCTCTTTTAGGTCAATATTATTACTAATAAGTTTTAATTTGTTATTTTTAGTTAATTCTCCCCATGGATAGGTAACTGATGAGCTTTTTGCCATATCAATATTGGCTGAATTTGCTACAACTACAAAACATTGGTTCATAATAGCTAATGCTTGAGATAGTATCTCTAAATGTTTTTGTCTAGCTTTTCCCCACATAGCAGGAATAATAATAATATCAACTCCCTCTATTCTTTTCCAAAGTTCTTTAAATCGTAACTCAAAGCAGATAATAATGGCATATTTTACTCCATTAATAGTAAATGGGTTAATATCCTCTTTCTCTCCTGCAGTAAAATATTTATGTTCATCTCCTATTTTAAATAGTTTATACTTATTTTGTCTATATACAATCTTATGGTTATAAATAACAATAGCTTGATTTACAACTTTTTCACCCTCTTTTTTTATTATAGTAAAAATCAAAATTTGATTTGATATAAGAGGTAAAATAGTTTCTATTGCTATATTATAAAAAGAGTAAGCTTCTTTAAAATTATCATAATCATAAGCTGTTAAATAGACTTCTGGAGCTACTATTAGGTTTTTATCTTGATTTATTTTTATGCAATGAACTAAGGTCTCTAAATTCTTTCTATATGAGGCTTGGGTTTTAAGTTGGAGTATAGCAAGGCTATACTCTTTTTTTGATAGATAAGACATCTACTCTCCTAAAAATCATCTAAATCTAAACTACCTTTAGAGTAGTTAGCTACATTTCCCTCAAAGAAGTTTGTCTTTTGGTCATTAAAACTTGAAAAGTTATCAACCCATTTAATAGGGTGTTCTACATTATATAGCTTTTTCATTCCAACGGCTTTTAGTCTATCATCAGCTAAATATTGAATATACTGTTCAATTATATCATCAGTTAAACCTAATATTTGACCTTGTGTTATATATTTTCCCCATTCAACCTCTAAATTAACAGCTTCTCTAAACATATCGTAAACATCACTCATTAACTCTTTTGTAAAAAGTTCAGGTCTCTCTTTTTGTGTAGATTTAATCATATTTTGAAATAAAATAAGATGTGTAACTTCATCTCTTTGAATAAATCTAATCATTTGAGCAGAACCTAGCATTTTACCACTTCTTGCCAATGTATATAAATATGTAAATCCACTATAAAAGTAAATCCCTTCTAAAATCTGATTTGCAAACATTGCTTTTACAATATTGCTATCGGTTGGATTTTGACTTAACTCTAAATAGACTTTAGCAATAGCATCATTTTTACTCTTTAGCCTCATATCTTTACGCCATAGTTGATAGATTTCATCACTATTTTGAGATATACTATCAACCATAACAGCATAACTCTGTGAATGTAAAGCCTCTTCAAAAGCTTGACGAACCAATATAAGATTTATTTCTGGTGAGGTAATAAAAGGGTTTACATTATCAATTAAATTGTTAGTTTGAAGACTATCCATAAATATAAGTTGTGCTAAAACTTTATCATAGGCTGTTTTTTCAGGCTCTGTTAATCTTTTATAATCAGATACATCTTGTGTCATATCGACCTCTTTTGGAAACCATGTATTATTTAACATAACTTCCCATAAATTATATGCCCATTGATACTTTATATCATTAAGTTCAAAAATTCCTGTAGGGTCTCCACCAAATATTTTTCTATCACCTGTTCTCTCTTGTGATTCGGGATTATAGATTTTTTTTCTATCCATTCTGTATATCTCCTGTTAAATTAGAAATTTGATTATACAGATAAAAACTTAGAATTTATTTGATAGCTTCAAACTCTTCTAGTCGAATATAGGGGGAAAATATTTTATTAATAAGAAGCTATCTTATGAGAATCAATTAGGGGGATAATTGAAGGAGAATGTTTCTGACTCTCATGGCAAAATTATAACAACAGAAAGTGTTAAAATCGTGAAGATAAGAAAAAACAGATAAAGAATTAACTTAATAATAAAATTTAAATTGTAAATTAAGTTTTAAAATGCTAGAATAGAACATAAAATAACTAAAAAAGTTTAATTATATTATTTAATTTAATATTTTAAAACATGTATAAGGAGAAAAAAGTGTATTATGGTAAACAGAGCAATTCAAATAGTGATTTCTATAATAGTTATAGGAGTAGCTATTATCAATATAACAATGAACAAGATTATCTAACACTTATTTTAAAACTGTTAGTGATTATATTTCTTTTAGGATTACTATTTTTTGGATATTTATATATATCAAATAAAAATAGTATTAAAAAAGATAATAATTTTAAAATATCGCAAGAGATGCCTAAAGAGAGTAGTGAAGTAGAGGATAAAATTAATATTGTAAAGAGAGAAATTAGTAATAGTTCAAAATTAAATTTAACTCAAGAGGAGATAGCTAATATTGTAGAGATTGTAATGAGTAAACTAAAGAAAAAGAAAAACACTCAAGTAGTTAGTGACGATGAATATACAAAAGAGCTTTTATCTCAAGAGGTAGATAGGTTAAATAGTGATAAAAATTTAAATATAAATAGTATAAATAGTAAAAAAATAGTTCAAAAGAGTCTATCTTTAAAAGATATAAATCACTATAATAAAATAGTTGTAAATAGTCCTAAAGAGGATAAATATACAAATGATACACTATCTAATCTATCTATAGAACTAAAAAATGCGATTAAAGAGAACTCCTTAGATAAAGATAGTTCAGATTATGCAAAAGAGATTAAAAAAGAGATTAAAGTTCGTTCAAATGAGATGCGTATTATTATTGTAAAAAAAGGAGATTCTTTATCTAAAATAGCAAAAAGAGCTTATGGAGATTATGATAGTTATGTAAAAATTTTTGAGGCAAATCCTGAAATAATTAAAAATCCAAACCAGATTTATGTAGGAGAGAAACTTCGTATTCCTCTTTAATCAGGTTAATTTTAATTTTTATAAGATATACTTTTATAATAATTTGGTTTTAAAAAAAAGAAAATTATTATTTATTGTTATGGAGGGGAAATGTATAATCAAATAAAAATTATCAAAATACTACTACTAGTTATTCTAACTCAACTACTTCTATTTTTTGCATACTACCTATATAATAACCATTCCCCTTATAAGTCCTCTTTTAAAATAGCTAAAACTAAAGTGAAAAAGCGTCTGCCTATATCTCATAATTTTAGTGATATAAAAATAGTTAATAGTCATGCTATACAAGATAAAGTTGTAAAAATAAAAAAAATAGCTCCTAAAAGTAGTGAAGATATTCTTCCTATTAATAATAAAGAGGTAGAGCCTATTTTATATACAAACTCTGTTGAGTTTTCATTATTAACTATTAAAGAGAAAAAACAGAAATTTATAGATATGATGCTTCCTTCTATATTAGTAGCAAAACATCAACTAAAGTGTGACCAAGATAGAGTTGCTAAAATAATAGTTGGTGGATATATATCTAAAGAAGATAGAGATTGGTTAAAAGAGAAGAGAAAAGAGTTTAAGGCATTAAATAACTATGAATTATATAGTAAAATGGAAGAACACCCAACTAGTATAATTATTGCACAAGCTATAATAGAGAGTGGTTGGGGAACTTCTAAATTTTTTCAAAAAGCAAATAATATATTTGGTGTATGGTCATTTAATAAAAAAGATAATAGAATGGCTGCATCTAAAAAACGAGGAAAAAGAACTATATATTTAAAAAAATATGAGAGTATGGAAGAGTCTATATATGATTATCTACTAACTCTTTCAAATGGTGATTATGAGTCATTTAGAGAAAAAAGGTTAATAACAAAAGACCCATATAAACTAGTTAACTATCTTATGAAATACTCTGAAGAGGGTAAAAAATATACTAAAAGTTTAAAAAATATGATAAAAAATAATAAACTTATTGTTTATGATAGCTATAAATTAGATATATAAAATCTACCTTTTAATAGGTAGATTTTCTAATATTCAATCTCAACTTCTGACATTTTTACCATTTTATTCATTTCAGATAATAAAATAGGGTTCTCTTTAATAATTGTTGCCATCTCTTTAGAACTAGGTTTATTTTTTATATAAAGAGGTTTTAACTCTTTCCAAATAGAGGCTACTTTTTCTAACTGCTTTTTAATTTTCTTATTAGCAGGTTTCTCTATCATCTGTTTACTATCTCCATTTATAAGAGCATTTAAAGAGTCATCAAAAAGTTTTATAGTTTTCTCTAATTTAGGAGCATACTCTTTATACCCTTTTGAAATTAGAAGTTTCTCTTTTGTCATCTTTTGAGTTAACATTCTTTGTCGTCCTGCTACATTTACAATATGTAATCTAGCCTTATCAAGATAGTTTTGAGATTTATTTGCTTTTTCATATCTTTTTACTAATTCATTAGATACTTTTAAAAGCTCTTCATTATGATTAATTACATATTTTAAAGATTTCCCACTTTTATCTTTTCCATCTATAATATTTTTAATATTTTTATAGAAAATATCCCATTTTTCTTCTATAACTTTAATCTGTTTATTAATAGCTTTAGTTTTAATTGGAGTACAATTTAACTCTTTATCTCCTTTTTTAAAAGCAATTAGTGTTTGATTATATAATGAAGAGAACTTTTTAAGTCTTTTAATATTATCTTTTTTCTTAATATTTGATGATACTAAAAGAGATAGTTTTGTCATTCTTTGAGTTAACATTCTCTGTTTTCCTGATAGGTTAACTAATCTCTTTAACATATTATTTTTATTCATAAAACTATTAATAATAGATGCAAATTTTAGTCTTTGCTTTTGACGGTTTACCGATTTAGTATATAAAATAACACCTTTATTCATTTCAACTAAGATATTATCTAGTCCTGCAATCGCCTTTTTTACATCTTTGCCTTTTACTGCATGAGTTAATATAGGTTGATGTTCTTTCCAAAGTTTTTCTACAACTTTTAACTGCTCTACTATAGTAGGTAATTTAGTTCCTGTTAAATTTAGATTTTTATCTCCATTAAAAAGTCCCTTAAGTGTTCGAGTAAAGAGCTTTCTTGATTTTTTAAAGTCAGTTTTGTACTGTTTTGTTTTAAATTTATTATATATAAATAGTAAATCTTTCCCCATTTTTTGAGTTAACATTCTCTGCTTTCCTGCAAGGTTAATATCATTGGCTAATGTAAATTTACTACTATCTTTATTTTGAGAAGAATACATGCCTACAGCTTTATTCATCTCTTTTAATAGAGTTATATTAGTTTGTTCTAATATTTTATAACTTTTATCCGTAGCTTTTTGGGATATAACAGCTTTAATCTCTTTGTAAAAAGGTTTCCAAAGTGTTTTAACTTTTTTAAGCTGTTTTTGTATATCACTATTCTCTATAGCTATAAGATGTAATGAACTATCCCCATTCATTAGTCCATTTAGTGTCTTATTAAAAAGTTGACTACTCTTTTTAAGCTTTTCTATATTATCTTTTTTATCTATATTTGAGCGAATTAAAAATGACTCTTTTGTCATTTTCTGCGTTAACATTCTCTGCTTTCCAGATAGATTAATAGATATGGCTAACTCTTTGTCAGTTAACGCAAAAAGAGAAGAGGTGAAGAGTAATAAACCAACCAAAAGTAGTGTAAATCGTTTCATATTGAGTGTCTCCTTAATGTGCAATATTAGATTATACAGTAATGAAAGTTTTATAATATTTAAAATTATTAGATTTTTATTAAAAGTTATATATTAAAATTAAAAGAAAGAAAAGTACCTCTTCCAGATACCTACGGCACACAGCAAAGGTAGGTGGGCTGCTATGTTCCCATCCTGACCCGTTGTCCACCAATGCCATTGCATAGGTCTAAAAGAGGCAACGAAATATTAACAAATAAAAGCTTATATTTGCTTAAATTTATTGGTTTTTAAAAACTATTTGATATAATTTCGCTCTTCAACCAATAGAGAGGTGTCCGAGTGGTCGAAGGAGCACGACTGGAACTCGTGTATAGGGCAACCTATCGAGGGTTCGAATCCCTTCCTCTCTGCCATATTAAATATTCTGATCAATTAAAAATCAAAATTTAATCCAATTTTGCTAATATAACCAAAACAATTTAAAAAGAGAAAGTAAAGAGAGTGAAAAGAACAGAAGATATTTTTAATTTTAAAGCAATAAGTGATGAGTGTGTTAAGTGTGGGAAGTGTATTCCAGTTTGTACCATTCATCAAGTTAATGCAGATGAGGTTACATCTCCTAGAGGGTTTATAGACCTTTTAGGGCAGTACCAACAAGGTAATTTAGAGTTAGATAAAAATGCTAAAGATATATTTGAGAGCTGTTTTTTATGCACAGCTTGTACTGATGTATGTCCAAATTTACTTCCAACTGATATGGTTATAGAAGAAGTTCGTGCTGATATTGCTCAAAAATTTGGTATTGCATGGTTTAAAAAAGCCTTTTTTACTCTTTTGCGTCATAGAAAGCTTATGGATATTATGATGAAGCTTGGATATACCTTTAGAACTTGTGGCTTTAAAGATGATATTAAAAGAGGTGGAATAATACCTAGATTTCCAATGCCAATAATTAAAAGTGGCAGACTTTTACCATCTCTTAGTAAAATAAGTTTCCTAAATAAATATCCTGAAAATATAGATAATGGTGGTAAAAGAAGAGTAGCCATTTTTATTGGTTGTTTAGCAAACTATAACTATACAACTATTGGTGATAGTTTAATAGAGATATTTGCTGAACTTGGAATTGATGCTTTTATTCCAAAAGAGCAAAAATGTTGTTCAGCTCCTGCTTACTTTACAGGTGATTTTTATACTGTTGAGACTTTAAGTAAATTTAATATTGAGTATTTTGAAAGCTTTATAGATGAAGTTGAGGCAATTATTATTCCAGAGGCTACTTGTAGTGCTATGATAAAACATGATTGGGAGGTCTTTTTCAATAATCGTAAAATGTATGATTGGGCAAAAAGAGCAAAAGAGCTTAATAAAAAAATCTTTATGGCTACAGAGTGGTTTGAAAAAAATACCGATTTAAAAGAGGTACTAAAAAGTAAAAATATAAAGTTTGAAGATACCATAACATATCATGATGCGTGTCACGCTAAAAAAGTACAAAATATCCATAAAGAGCCAAGAGCATTACTATCTCAAAACTATACTATAAATGAAATGAGTGATAGTAGTAGATGTTGTGGTTTTGGAGGTGTTACAATGCAAACAGAAAAATACCATTTTGCAGAACTTGCTGGAATTCCAAAAGCTAAAATGATAGAGGAAACAAAAGCTAAAATAGTAAGTGCAGAGTGTAGTGCATGTAGAATGCAAATAAGTAACTCTCTACACCAAGATAATATTGATATACTCTTTCAAAACCCTGTTGAGTTAATTGCTAAGGCTTTAAAAGAGGGGAATAATTAAAAAGATAGTCAAATTCTAAAATATTTAGTTTTTGTCTATATAGCTAATTTTTTCAATGTTTATCTTCTCAAATTAAACAGTTGAACTTTATCGCAAAAAATGTAAAAAAATAATCTTTTTTACATCTAGCTCATAAAACCTAAATCTTTTGTATTGAAATTATTTAATTCAGGTAATATGTATTGCATGGTAGCATTATCAACTCCATACCATTTTAAAATAGTATTATAATATTGAGTCATAGAAGTTGTAGGAATTAATCTACCTTTTGAATATAAATCATCATCACTTCCTAAAGTTAAATCAGGTAGTGTTCCATATAATCCACCTTTTACAGCTCCACCTAATGCAAAATAGTTTCCTCCCCAAGCATGGTCTGTTCCATCTCCATTATTTCCTGTACTTCTTCCAAAATCTGAAATATTAAAAGCGGTGACCATATTTTCCATACCCATCTCTTCTAATGCTGTATAGAAATCTCCTAAACCTAGACTAAGACCTCTTAATTTTCTTGCATGTTGTTGTGTTTGATTGCTATGTGTATCATATCCACCATCAAAAACAAAAAAGATTTGTCTTTTTATTCCTCTATTCTTTCCAATATATGCCAATTTAGCAACAGTTTCTAAACTTCTTAACATACTTTTATCTGCAGAAGTTGGTGATTTTTGAGATAACTCTGTAGCTGAAGGATAAGAGAAAAGTTCTCCACCATAAGCATTTAGACTATTAAATATTGGAATATTATTTTTCAAATCATCTACAATAATATCTTGCATTAAAAAAGAGTGAGCTTGAAGTTTTTGATAATACTCTTTATACATATTTGAAGAACCTAATTCTAACATAGAGTCATACATCTCTCTTTTTATATGACTATAAGATGTAGGTCCATTTGCTCTTATTGAAAGAGGTGTTGTTTTATCCCCATAAAATAGATGTTCTGTTCTACCAATAGCTATATTAAAGCCATAAATATCTCCTCCATTAACATCTATCCATTTATCTGCTAATCTTCCTGCCCAACCAGTATAATTAAGAAAAGATGCCTCTCCATTCATTGCAAGTTTTGTTTGATGATTATGTGCAAATAAAAATGGTGGTAATGTTTTTGTTTTTGTTTTAAAATCTGCTTTAGTTGCAGGTTCTATTAAATTTCCACAATTTGCTACTACAGCAACTTTACCACTATTTACTAAATGTGCAATTTCAGGCATTAATGGATTAGTTGAAATATTAAGAGAGTTGTGAAGATATAGTCCTTTTGTATATCCCTCTTCTAATGAATTATTTGATGAGTATGGATTTCCTCCACTTAAATCCAATTTTCCATCAGATACAGATAGAGAAAGAGGATTATCTTGCACTCTAATGGTATCTCTAATATTTGCATAATTTGAATAGCCTGTTTTTGGGTCATCTCCAGATGGTATAAACATATTTAAACCATCATTTCCACCTGCTTGATATATTACTACCAATGCTTTATAGTCATCAAAAGATGTCTCTTCACCAAAAAGATTTATTGGTAAAGTTAAAGTAGATACTCCCCCTAATGATAATTTTAAAAAATCTCTTCTTGTTTTCACTTAATCCTCTCCTTCTATTCTGTCATAAATGTACTAGATGTAACTACTGCTCTAATAGCAGGATATATAGCATGTAATAAAATAGTCCTGATTTTTGTATATTCAGGGTGTTTTTCATCATGAACATTATATTTATTAAAAAGACTCACATCTTTTAGACTATTATAAATAGTTAACTCTTCATCTGCTGTTAATAAACCACCTGTGAGTTTTTTATTTAAATGAGAAACTAAAGCTTTTATTGCTTTTTCATCATCATTATAATTTTCTCGATAATCTTTTAAATTTTTAAAATCATTATTACAATCTCCATCAATAACCATTTCCATAACACATAACTCTTCAGATGTATCTAAAAGCATTTTATCTGCACCAACATAATATACAGGTGTATATCTTCTAACAGGAGCATCATTGGCAAAATCTTCAACACTATTATAATGTTTTAGCGTACCATCTCCAGTTTTATAATTTGGATAAAAATTGCTTAATATATACTGTTTATCCCAATGTGTTAGAATATTTCTTATTGTATTACTATAATTTATAAAAATTGTATCTGTTAAAATTTCAGTCTCAGGTGCTACCATATTTTTAGTTTTAAAATTTTCATTATTTGGAATAAAACTATTATCATAAAAATTAAAGACTGTTGGTGCTAAACCTGCACCTTGATTTAGGTATTGTCTAGTATCGTTAAATAAAAACTCATTTTCTACTACATTACAGTTTGATGCAGTTTCATCTTTTGGACTTCCATAACCACAAAAATACCATTTTGGAAAAGGTTTAGCATTAAATGCTCTTAAAAAATTTGTATAGGCTATAAGTGGCTCTTTGAATTTTACTAATTTATTTTCTTGAATATTATTTAAAATCTCTTTATCAAGGAAAATAGCTTTTATTACTGCTTTTAAATCTCCATGTGTTGAATTAAAAACTGTAGCAACTCTCTCTACATAATCTGGAGATGGATTTGATTTAGTTAATCTCATAATAAGATTTTTAGATATATATGGAGCAATATTAGGATTATTCATAATAATATTAACAGCCATTTTAATATCATCTTCACCACTTAGATTTGCAGGGATTGTTTCTCCTAATAATTTTTTTTCTCCAAAATCATGATATTCTTGTGTAAATTCTAAAGGGTGAGTAAAATCTCCTCTAGTAAAACCAACTCTTCCAAAACGGTCACCACGATTTTTATCTCCTGCTCCACTTTGTTTTGTATCCCAACCTGTAAAAACTTTAGATAATTCATTTACATCTTCTTGAGTATATGTAGGAATTAAATTTCCATTGTTATCTTTTTTAGGAGTTCCATCTATATTTAACTCATTTAATCCTATTGAAAAGAGTTGCATAATCTCTCTAGCATAATTTTCATCAGGATAAACAGTAACATCTGCCTTATTTATATACTCTTTTTTATTTCCATTATATGTTAAAAATAGTCCCATTCCAGAACTAAATGATATATCATTTAATAAATCTTGATAATTACCAAAAGCATTTTTATATAAAATATCAAAATATCTAGCAAGTGCCTCTCCTCTACGGGTAAAAATAGGTTCAAAATCACTCTCTACAATAATTTGACTTAATGCATAAGCTACTTTATGTCTTAATTGGTCTTTGGCAGTTAATGCTAAATCAAACCAACTACTCATTCTATATCTTGAGGAGTGAAAAGAGGCTTTTTCTTTATTAAAGACTTTATTATTATCTTCTAAATACTCTTCTATTGAATATGGATTTATATCTGGTTCTGCTTTTTTAGCTATAGTAATCATTTTCTTTAGATATATATTAGGCTCTAAAGGTAGATATAATTGTCTATCTAACCAACCCTCAATTCCATTTGTTTTTAACTCTTTAATCGAATTTTTTGTAGCACCAAAAGTAGCTTTATTTAAAAATCTAATAACCACATTATTATTTATATCTATAGTTCTATTACTCTCACCCCATTCATAATGAACTTTTGCATTACCTGCTTTATATCCAAAAGCTCTCATGATTAAGTTAGAGGTTGTTTCTCCATAAATTCTAATATATTCATGACCTAAATTTGTACCATCACCTTTATAACCAGACCATTCAATTAACATACCATTATAATTTATCATCTGTTTATTATCTTGATTTAATATGCCATTTGGCCAAGCAATAATTTCTCTACCCGTATCTCTATCAAAGAGTTGAATATCAACATCTTCATCTGAAGATAGTGTAATATATAAATTATTTATATGTTTTGGAATATCTCCAATAGTAACGGTATCTCCTTCTACTATATCCTGTTCAAAATCGGCACTACCAGATTTTTCAGGTGCTTTTGCATTTATATCTGTACAATTTGCCTTTCCTGCCCATGAATATTCAACTGTAGCATAACCATCTTCATAACCAAAAGCTTTCATAATAAAATCATTTTGAGTTGTACCGGATATTTTAATATATTCATGACCAAAGTTAGTACCATCTCCTTTATAGCCACTATATTCTATATCTACACCATTATATTTTACTTTTTGTTTATCATAATTAAATAACATTCCATGAGGCCAATGGACAATTCTTACTCCATTAGCATCATATAATCGTATATCTACATCTTTTTTACTATTTAAAGATATATATACATCTTTTAAATCTTTTGGAATTGTTCCTACAGTTACAGTTTTTTCTAAATCATTATTCCATGCTTCTATATTTTGTTTAAAGGTACCAATTCCTGTACCACACTCATCACTATTTCCAAAATCAAATCCACCATATAGACTACTATTTATTAAAAATAGTAAGCCTAATGATATAAGCTTTGCCCTCATATATTTCCTCCTTATTTTATTAAAAATATATAATTTTAAATTATAACATTCTTTTAATAAAAATTGAGAAAAATATTAAAAATATGATTTCTATAATTTTAGAAGAGCCATATTAACACAAAATAGTAAAATTAATCTGCCTCTAAAACAGCTCCATTACTAGCATTTGTAACTAATGCTCTATACTGTTTTAACCATTTACTTTTTAGTGGTTTAACAATAGGTCTAAAGTTAGCTCTTCTTTTAGCTATCTCTTTATCTGATAGATTTACCTCTAAAATATACTTATCTACATCTATATGTATCTCATCACCATTTTCTAAAAGTCCAATCATTCCACCTTCAGCTGCCTCTGGACTTACATGACCAATACTAGCTCCTCTTGTAGCTCCACTAAATCTTCCATCTGTAATAAGTGCTACTTTATCACCTAAACCCATACCCATAATTAAACTAGTAGGAGTTAACATCTCTTGCATTCCAGGTCCACCTTTTGGTCCTTCATATCTTATAACAACAACGCTCCCAGCTTTTACTTCACCATTAATAATCCCCTTAATAGCTTCATCTTGTGAGTTATAGCATATTGCACTTCCTGTAAACTCTCTATCTCCTGTAATTCCTGCTGTTTTAATTACAGCTCCTTGCTCTGCTAAATTTCCATAAAGAATGGCTAATCCACCAACTTTACTATATGGGTTATCTATAGTATGAATAATTTTTGTATCTTTAATTGTAGCATTTGCTATTCTCTCTTTAAGAGTCTCTCCTGTAATAGTAAGATTATCTTTTAAAATATTATCTCCTCTTTTACTCATCTCGTGCATAACGGCACTAACTCCACCTGCTCTATCTATATCCTGCATATGAACAGTAGTAAGACTTGGACTAATTTTTGCTATATGAGATACCTCTTTAGATATGGAGTTTATATCTTCAAGATTAAAATCAACTTCAGCCTCTTTAGCAATAGCTAACATGTGTAAAACTGTATTACTACTTCCACCCATTGCCATATCAACAGCAAAAGCATTTCTTACAGCATTTTCATTTAAAATATTTCTTATATTAAATTTAGATGATTTCTCTTGACCCATTAAAGCTATTTCACAAACTCTTCTAGCTGCCTTTCTATAAAGTTCTTCTCTCTCTTTAGTTAAAGCTAATATTGTTCCATTTCCTGCTAATGCTATTCCCATAGCTTCCATTAAAGTGTTCATTGAGTTTGCTGTAAACATTCCACTACAACTTCCACCACTAGGACATGCGTTACACTCCATATCTGTAAGTTCATCAGCTGTAATCTCTCCTGCTTCAAATTTACCAACACCTTCAAATACTGTAGCTAAATCTATTGGAGTGCCATCTTTACTATAACCTTTTGCCATAGGACCACCTGATACAAATACAGTTGGAACATTTACTCTTAAAGCACCCATAATCATACCTGGAACTATCTTATCACAGTTAGGAATAGCAATCATAGCATCTAATTTATGAGCATTCATAACAGTCTCAATTGAGTTTGCGATAATCTCTCGGCTTGGAAGTGAAAATAGCATACCATCATGCCCCATAGCAATACCATCATCAACACCAATAGTATTAAATTCAAATGGAACACACCCATTAGCACGAATTTCATCTTTTATAATATCTGCTACTTTATCTAAAAAGAAATGTCCAGGAATTATTTCTATAAAAGAGTTAGCTACTCCTATAAATGGTTTATTAAAATCTTCATCTTTTAATCCAGTTGCACGAAGTAAAGAACGGTGAGGGGCTCTATTATGTCCAACTTTTACTATATCACTTCTCAATTTTTATCCTTTTTTTAAAATTTTTAAATTTTTTGACAAATTATAGCGAAAAACCTTTACATTTAAAAAAAAGTTGGTTATAATCTCATTCCAATTTCAGATGTGCGGGAATAGCTCAGTGGTAGAGCACGACCTTGCCAAGGTCGGGGTCGCGAGTTCGAACCTCGTTTCCCGCTCCATCTTAACATTGTGATTTTATGGTACTATGTAAGCCCGGGTGGTGGAATGGTAGACACAGGGGACTTAAAATCCCCCGGTCATTGTGACCGTGCCGGTTCAAGTCCGGCTCCGGGTACCATTTTTCTTGGTGGCGAAACGAGGCGACATCGCCAAGTGGTAAGGCCGCAGCCTGCAAAGCTGTTATCCCCAGTTCGAATCTGGGTGTCGCCTCCATAATTTAATTTTAGTTTTATCTTTTTTAGATAGAATTACAACTCTTTTCAATGTCGGGAGATGTCAGAGTGGTCGAATGTGCCGGTCTTGAAAACCGGTGAGGGTAACACCTCCGGGAGTTCGAATCTCCCTCTCCCGGCCATATTTTTTCTTTACTTCTTATTATCATTTTTTACCATTAAACCAAATACTTATTATATTTAAATTAACTATCTATTTTAATATATTTAAATAAGTTTTATTCTTTATTGTTTCGATTAATTTTTATTATAAAGTTTAAAATATGTTTCTTCCCATAAGTCTATATACGAAAATAGATGAAAAATCGCTATTTTTTAATAAAAAATGACGAATATCAAGAAAAGATAAGGTTTCTACTGTTATCATGATGATGTAAATTTATTAAATTGGTGAGTTTCTCCTATTAGGGAGTCATATTTTAATAAATTAAACGAAAAGGAGAAAATGTGAAAATTACAAATTTAAGTCTTGCAGCAATTATGGCTGTAGGTATCATGAGTGGTGCAAGTGCAGATGTTGATGTAAAAGTTGGTGGACAAGGTGTAATTTACTACCAAACTATGGATTTAGGTGGAGATGCAGACCTCTTTGATAAAGGTGGAAATTCAAGAGCAAATGCTGGTTTACAACTTAATGTAAATGCAGATCTTGGTAATGATTTTGGATTTGGGTATCAAGAGACATTTTTAGGTTCACTTGGACTTGAAAAAAATCTTGTTGGTAATACAATGCAGACAGCAGAGAAAGATACATTAAACTCTCATGCAATGACAAAGTTATATGTAACTAAAAAAATTTCAAATACAACTTTAAAGTTAGGTAAACAAGAGCTTCCAAAATCTTTATCTCCATTAGCATTCTCTGAAGGTTGGAATGTATTTAAAAACACATTTGATGCTGCTTTAGTAATCAATAGTGATATTCCAGATACAACTTTAGTTGGTGCTTATGTTGCAAAATCAAATGGTACAGGTGGAAATGCCGTTGGTCTTATTAATTTAGGTCAATTTAATGATATGAAAGGTGGAGCATTACCAAGTGGTGCATATATGTTAACAGTTGCAAATAAATCACTTAAACAAGTTCCAATTACATTAACTTACTACTCTTTACCAGATTTAGCAGGAGGAGAAGAGGGTTCAGCTCTTTGGGCAGATGTTCAAGTTGATGCAGGTATTCCTGTTAAATTTGGATTACAAGGTGGACAAATAGCACCTGAAAACAATATGGATGATACAACAGCAATGGGTGCTAAAATTACTGGAAAAGCAGGTCCTGTAGCTCTTAAATTAGCATACTCAACTGTTGATGATGGAACACTATCTGTTCAAAATGTTGGAACTAATGTAAAAACACCTTTATATACACAAATGATTTTAAATCAAGCTCATATCTCTCGTGATGCTGATACATTCCTAATTAAAGGTGTTTTACCAGTAGGCCCTGGTAAACTTATTGCTCAATATGGTGCTACAACTGATAATTCAAATGCTGGTACAGATTATAATGAGTTAGATGTTATCTATAAATTTAAAGCATTAGGTGCAAATATGTTAGCAGCTTATGTAATGGCAGACCATGATGTAGATGGACAAGACCCTAATAATATTATTCGTGTTTGGACAAGATATAACTTTTAATCTCTACACTTATACTAAATTTTCCTAAGCTAAAACTTAGGGAAATTTATATTTAATCTTTAAAAATCTTATTTTCAGATATAAATTATGATATAATTAAAATAAAATAGGATAACTTATGGCATTTTTTTATAAAAATAAAACTCCTACAAAAATGTTTGTAAATCAACTATCTGCACCAATTTCAAAAGGTTATATTTCTCAAAAAAAGTCTATTGAAAAAATTACAACAGCTGTTACACAAACTGTATCACAAATTGCACCAGAGTTAGTACAAGAGGGATTTAAACTACTATCTTCTACTATATCAGGTTTTACAGAAGATTATATAAGTGAAACCATAGTTCATAAAAATATAGATGGAGATACAAATGGTAATATTTTTGTTCCAGAATATATTAAAATTATTCGTGCAGACTTTAGTGATGAGAATATTCTATGTCATGATGGATTTTTAAAAACAGATAAAAAATGTTATAAATTACCAAATAGAAAACTGCATATAGAGTTAGATATTAAAAAATCCCACGATAAAAAGTCCTTCTATTTTCAACCAAGTTATTATTATTATATTGGAGTAGATAATAAAAATAAAAAAATAGATGAGATTAATATATCTTTTGCATTTATAGAAGCTAGTGAGAATATATCTGATTTTAATTCAATAGATTTTAAGCCAATTATTAATTTTAAAGATTTAGATAATAAAATTGGACATAAATTTAGAAAGGAAAACGGAACTTATGATAGTTCATTTCAATCACCATGGATAGGTTCAGAATTATCAAAAACAGGTGCTTATACTATGCTAATAAAAATTGAAGAGAGAAGATATAGCAGACCATTTGCTTCAACTCTAAATAAAATATATAAAAATCATGAAAATGAATTAAAAAATAGAATTAATAAAGAGATAAAAGAGCAGATTTCTAAGTTAAGTAATAGATAAAAATCTAACTATTTATAATTTTTTATCTCTTTTTTTATATCTAAATATAAATCTTTAAACCATTTATGTTTATGGTTTTTAATCTTAACCTCCATTCGTCTAAAATCAACGGGGGAGATAATTACTTTTATATTTCCAATTCCTACTTTTTTGGCTAAAAAATATAACTCTTCTATTTTTTTATCTCCAATAGGAATACAACCAATAGTTTGATTACTTCCATGTATCATAATATCTCCACCTAAATTGGTTCGTTTCTCTTTTTTTGCCATTTTTTTATCAAATGAATTTGGATAATCTACTTTCATTGAGAGGTGAAATTTACTATTTGGATTTAAGTAAGATATACCATAAATTCCCTCTGGAATTTGTCTATCTCCCTTTTTTAATTTTGGTCCTAATCTTCCTGAAAATGCTGTAAATGGGTATGAAGTTATATATATCCATTTATTATTTTTTCCACCCCAAACCTCTAATTTTTTTTCATGTTTAAGAGCTATTAGAGTTAGTTTTTTAGGATAAATAATAAAATCACTTTTAGCTAAAGCTATTTTTAGTCTCTCTTTAGATGTTAGATTATCTTCTGCTTTTTTTATAATAGTTATATTTCTCTCTATAATTTTAGATTTTAAATATTTTAGAGTTTTTATATCTTTTTCTATAAATAGATTTTTATAAAATATAATATAAATTAAAGCTAAAACTAAAAAAGAGAAAAAAAAGCCATAAAAAAACTCTTTCATATTTTACTGCTCTATATCTTTTAAAATTTTAGCAATTTGAAAAGCTCCATCTTTCTCTATCATATTTTGTAATTTAGAACTAATAGAGGCTAAATCTTCATTTTTGATTATTTTAATAATTTTACTAGAGTCTATATCTCCTTCTCTCATAATCCAAGCTACACCTCTATCTTCTAAAAATTTAGCATTATAGTATTGGTGGTCGCTAGATGCGTAAGGGTATGGAATAAAGAGTGTAGGAGACCCAATAGCACTAAGCTCCCAAAGGGTTGAAGCTCCAGCTCTGGCTATTGCAAAATCAGCCTCTGCCATATAATCGCTTAATTTTGTGGTAAAACCAAAAACTTTAGCTTTTACATTTATATCTCTATATAATTGCTTAACCTCTACTAAGTTTCTCTCTCCTGCTTGATGAATAATTTTAATATTCATATCATCTAATCTTTTTGCCATATTTAGTGCCAAATTATTAATAGCAACAGCACCTTGTGAACCACCTAAAAATATAATAGTTTTGACCTCTTTTCTAACTCTTGCCTTTTTAAAAAACTCTTTTTTTATAGGATAAGCTTTAATAGGACTATTTTTTTCATAAGATGATATAAAGTAGCTTGAATAGGGTTTTAATAGTTTATTTAAAGAGCCAATAGAGGCATTTTGTTCATGAATAACTAAAGGGATACCTAAAAGTTTAGAAGCAAAAGAGGTTGGAGCTGATGAAAATCCACCTACACAAAATACAACCTTTACATTTTTCTCTTTTAAAATTTTTCTAGCTTTTATAGTAGCTTTTATTAACATAAAGATTGATTTAAATTTTCCTAAAAATCCTTGATTTACAACTCCTTGTGTATCTAAAAAGTATTTTGAATTAAAGTCATTATCTTTTTCAAACCAAGATTTATCTTGTCCTTTAGTTGAACCAATATATATAAGTTCAGAGTCTCTTAACTCCTCTTTTACAGCTTTTATAATGGCTAAGTGTCCACCAGTTCCACCTCCTGTCATTGCTATGCTCATTTTAATATCCTTTATCCTATTTTTATTGAAGTAGAATAACAAAAACTTACTTAAGTCATAAATAGAATATAGTTTTAATTTTTATTTAAAATCTCTTTTAAAAGAAACTCTTTTATCTTGATAAACTCCTCTTCACCACCCATAATAGTTAAAAGTTTAGATACATTAGCAGTTGATTTTTTTAACTCATTTCTTGCTTTGCTTTTTGTCTTTATATTAATGCCATTATCCTTTAAAAAAGAGAGTAGCTCTTTAACTGACATCTCTATTCCTCTACCAACATTTAAAATAGGAGCATTTACTCTATCTAAAATAGTTTTATAGACCTTTACTACATCACAAATATGAATAAAATCTCTTGTAGCCTCTCCATTATTAAATATATTTAAAGTCTTATTTTCTCTATAGGCATTTACTATTTTTGATACTATTGAAAAGTGGTCATCTCCTCCATACATATTAAATATTCTAGTAATTGTATAATCTATTCTATTTTGAGTAGCAAAAGTCTCAATTAATCTCTCATTAGCAATCTTTAAAGATGAGTGAAGACTTAGTGGTTGAAGAGGATCTGTTTCAAGACAAAGTTCATTATTTCCATATACAGAACTACTACTTGTATATATTATTTTATTAATAGATAGATTATTTATTTTTATATAATTTAAGACATTAGCTGTTGTCATAATAGAACGGTCTATATATTCACTAGGATTACTTAAATCATTGAGTTTTGTTGAGACTTGAAAGTTATTAAATATTATATTAATGCTCTTCTCTTTAGATAGATTTAGACCATTTAACTCCTCTTCTATATTTTGTGATGATATTAAATAAGTATTATCAATATTTCTCTTTAATAGCTTAGATAAATTACTATTTTTACCTATAATTATATTTATCATTTGTAACTTCTCCGTTAATATAGTATAATATATCCTAACATATTATCATACTTTTATAAAAAGTTTATTTAAAAGACTAGGCATTTATATTTAAGATTAATTTTATATTTAATAAGTATGATTTGTTACAAACTTTTTCATCGGAGCAGTAGATGTGCAGTATTTTAGGTTATTATAACACTAAAAACTCTTTTCAAGAGATTAAAGATTTGAATATTACTCTATCACATAGAGGACCAGATAACTCAGAAATAAAAAAATATCGTTTTAAAAATAGGGAGCTATTTTTAGCTCATAACCGTTTAGCAATACAAGATTTAGATGCAAAAGCCAATCAACCAATGGAGAGTGGTAGATTTTCTATTATATTTAATGGTGAGATATATAACCATTTAGAGTTAAGGAAAAAGTTTAATATATCTTGGCAAACTCACAGCGATACAGAGACACTCTTAGCTCTTTTTGAAAAGTTTGATATAGAAGAGACTCTATCTATGCTAATTGGTATGTTTGCTATTGCTCTTTTTGATAAAGTTAAACAGAAGTTGTATCTAATTAGAGATAGAGTTGGAATAAAACCTCTATATTGGACACATCAAAATGGAGAGTTTGCTTTTGCTAGTGAACTAAAAGGTTTTGCACCTCATCTAAAAAAAGAGTTAAGTAATAAAGCATTAATTCAATTTATGAGTTTTGGATATGCTCCAGCAGATAATAGCTATTATAAAAATATCTACAAATTAGAGGCAGGACACTATTTAATATTTAATGGAAATGGCGTATATAAAAAAAGATATTGGCATTTACCAAAAAAGAAAATAGATATAAGTTATAAAGATACTGTGGAGGAGACAGAGAGACTTATTAGAAGTTCTATTAAATATAGACTTTTATCAGATGTAGAGGTTGGAAGTTTTTTAAGTGGTGGGATTGATAGTTCAATAGTTAGTTCTATGATGCAACAAAGCAGTAGTAAAAAAATAAAAACATTTACTATTGGATTTGAAGATAAAAAATATAATGAAGCAACTTTTGCCAAAAATATAGCAAATCATATAGGAAGTGACCATTATGAATATATATTTAAGGTTGATGATGTTATCTCTTTAATGGATAGTATGGATAGATATTATGATGAACCTTTTGGAGATGCTTCTGCTCTTCCTACTATGCTTTTATCTAAGTTTACAAAGGAGAAAGTCACAGTAGCTTTAAGTGGAGATGGTGGAGACGAACTATTTTTAGGTTATGATAGATATTTTTTTACATATAAATATTATAATCTTTTAAAACAAATCCCACAACTTCCAAGAGATATACTATCTTCTCTTTGTAAAGTCTCAAATATAGATAAATTAGAAAAAATGGCATATCCAATTAAAAATTTAACTAAAGAGAACCTATATTCGGTAATAGCTTCTTATACTAAACCTTGGAATATGGAGAGTATATTTAATCCTGAATTTGTAAAAGAGAGTTTTAGTAAACCAAGCTACTTAGAGTTTCAAGAGATAATAGATTTTAATCAAATAGATACATTTGATAACTACTCAAAAATAGATTTTTATAGATATTTACCTGATGATATTTTAACAAAAGTAGATAGAGCAAGTATGAGATATTCATTAGAAGCTAGAGTACCACTTTTAGACCATAGATTAGTGGAATTTGCATACTCTTTACCTACAGAGATAAAACTAAAAAAAGGAGCAAAATCGATTTTAAAAGATATTTTATATAAACAAGTACCAAGAGAGCTTATAGATAGACCTAAAATGGGCTTTGCAGTGCCACTTAAAGAGTGGTTTAGAGGTGAAATGAGAGATATATTAGCAGATAAAATAGAGTCTCTTGATAGTAGATTTAATAAAGATTACCTAAGAATACTATTCAGTGAACATCAAAAGGGTAAAAATTATGAGTCTATATTTTGGAATTTGATGAGGTTATAAATGAAGAAAAAACTTAGTATTTTAGTAAATGATTTAGATAGTGGTGGGGCTGAAAGAGTCATATCTATTCTATTAGATATGTTAAATAGTAGATATGATATAACTCTATATATGATGCACAATATTATATTTTATGATATTCCAAAAGATATTAAAGTGGTAGTAATAAATGGGTCAAAATTAGAAGATAGTGGAGTTATAAAACTTTTAAAACTACCTCTCTTAGCATGGAGATATAAAAGATTAAATCAAAACTCTGCTGTATCACTATCTTTTTTAAGTCGTTCAAACTATATTAATATTTTTGCTAAACTATTTGGTATGAAGGGAAAAGTAGTTGTTAGTGAGAGAGCTATGCCATCACTCCAATATAATAACTCACTTCAAGGCTATATAAATAGGTTTTTAATTAAGACTCTATATAAAAGAGCCGATATAGTTTTTGCAAACTCAAAAGGAAATGCAGTAGATTTAATCAATAATTTTAAAATAGAAGATGTAAAAGTTATATATAATATTTTCAATATAGATAGAATAGTAAATCTATCCAATAGATACGCCTTATTAGATAATAGTAGATTTAATTTTATAACAATAGGAAGATTAGATGAGGGGAAAAATCATCAACTTTTAATAAAAGCCATAAAAGAGATTGATGCCAATTTATATATTATAGGTGATGGAGTATTAAGAGAGGAGTTAGAGAGTTTAATAAAAGAGTTAAATTTAGAAGATAGGGTATTTTTACTAGGAAAACATAAAAATCCATATAAATATATATCTAAGGCTGACTGTTTCCTATTTGCTTCAAAAAGAGAGGGTTTTCCTAATGTTTTAGTTGAAGCCTTAGCTTGTAGATTACCTGTTATAAGTACAGATTGTCAAAGTGGGCCAAGAGAGATATTAGCACCAGAGAGTGATGTAAATTTTCAATTAAGAGAGATTGTAGAGGTTGCAAACTATGGTATATTAGTTCCAATTAACTCAAAAGAGAAGATGGTAGAGGCTATGGAGGTAATTAAAAATAGTCAAAAATTAAGAGATAGCTACAAAGAAAAGTCACTAAAAAGGGCTATGGAGTTTAATAAAGAGATAATAATAGATGAGTTTATTAAGATAATTGATTAATCATTAATCTATTTTCAGTATAATCACTTCATGAACAGAGAAATATTTTTATGTGCTATTAATAATATATTAAGTGGTACATGTAAGGAAGATTGTAAATTTTGTACGCAGAGTGTCCGTTATCATGCTGATATAGAGAGATATAACTATAAATCTATAGAGACTATAGTAGATGAAGCAAAAGTAGCAAAAGCTAATGGAGCGTTAGGCTACTGTTTAGTAACAGCAGGTAAAGGATTGGACGATAAAAAGGTTGATTTTGTATCAAGAACAGCTAAGGCAATAAAAAAAGAGGTTAAAGGGTTAAATCTTATTGCTTGTAATGGTACAGCTACTATTGAGCAGTTAAAATTTTTAAAAGTAAGTGGAGTAGATAGCTATAATCACAACCTAGAGACATCAAAAGAGTACTATAAGAGTATATGCACAACCCACTCATGGGAAGAGAGGTATCAAACATGCCTAAATGTAAAAGAGGCAGGATTACAACTATGTAGTGGTGGAATTTGGGGAATGGGAGAGAGTGAGGAGGATAGAGACTCACTGATTAAAGCCATTGTATCACTAAATCCCGAGTCTGTTCCTTTAAATTTCTATATTCCAAATTCAGCACTTCCAATTAAGGGTAGAAATATCTCAAAAGAGAAAGCCCTAGAGATAATAAAAAAAGCAAGAGAGCTTTTAGGAGAAGATAGACTTTTAATGGTAGCAGGAGGAAGAGAACTCATCTTTGGAGGAAGTGAAAAAGAGATGTTTGATGCAGGAGTAAACTCCATAGTTATAGGAAATTACCTAACTACAAAAGGAGATGAGCCACTAAAAGATATAACTATGATAGAAAATATAAACTATAAGATAGCAACAACTTGTAATGGTGCATAGATGGATAGTAGTATAGTAACCCATATATTAGCACTATCTATAATATTAGTTTTTTCTCCATACCTATCAAAATTTCTAAATCTACAAACTGTACTTGTAGAGATTATTATAGGTTCTATATTGGGATATATGGGTTGGATAGGTTTTGAAAGTCGTGGGAGTGAATATTTTGACCTAATAGCTGAAATTGGCTTTTTATATCTTATGTTTTTAGCAGGATTAGAGATAAATGTAAAAAGCATAAAAAAGATACCAAGAGAGCATACAGTCCAAGCCATAACCTACTTAGCAGTTCTATCACTTCTTACACCTATTATTGGTCATTTTATTTTTCAGTTTAACTACATTATAACAGTAGCCTTGCCTTTAATTTCAGTAGGACTTCTAGCTACTATCTCAAAAGAGCATGGAAAAGAGAGTAGTTGGGTTAGTATGGCACTACTAATTGGAGCAATAGGTGAAGTTTTAAGTATTACAGCACTTACTATTTTAGAGGTCTCTATTGCCGTAGGTTTTAGTAAAGCTTTAATCTATAAGACTATTATACTATTTATATTTCTAATAGTAATAGTTCTACTCTACTACATACTAAAACTTATATTTTGGTGGTATCCTGAACTTAAAAATAAGATGATGCCTCATATTGATAGTAGCGACCAAGATTTTAGATTGGCTATTGGTGTATTTTTAATTATGCTAGTTATTATGAAATCTCTTCATTTAGAGTTAGCTTTTGGTGCATTTATTGCAGGACTATTTATATCTACTTTCTTTCACCATAAAAAGCAGTTAGAGAATAAAATATCTAGCTTTGGATTTGGTTTTTTAATCCCAATATTTTTTATTCATGTAGGAGCATCATTTAACTACAGCTACTTTATATCTTCTATTGCCATAGCCATTAAAATAATGGTTGTAATGATACTAATTAGACTACTATCCTCAATAACTCTAATTAAACTACTAAAGAAAAAAGAGTTACTACTAATCTCACTATCTCTATCTATGCCACTTACTCTTTTAGTTGCAACTGCAACTGTTGGATATAGAGCAGGTATTATGGTAGAAGCTGAATATAACGCTCTTATATTAGCATCTATTTTA
>Ga0256842_1000900_pt1 | contig 25563 bp, 34 predicted proteins | sample 4559240metaG_FD_185973 | JGI IMG/M metagenome (GOLD analysis project Ga0256842, IMG submission 185973) | Hydrothermal vent microbial communities from Guaymas Basin, Mexico - 4559-240 | ecosystem: Environmental > Aquatic > Marine > Hydrothermal vents | place: Mexico: Guaymas Basin | collected... | reverse complement strand
ATCTTCATCGTTCGACCTTTATCGAGCCGTTTTTGATGTCGAGGCCGATAGAGGCATAGGACGAAAGCGATGCGAGACCGATTGCGATATATAAAACGATAGAAGTCCGCAGGATATATTTCATCGCTTTTCTGCTTTTTCTATAGTCTTTTCCTTCGAACCATCCCCATTTGAGTGCAAGGCGGTAGAGTCCAATGAATGCATGCAGTACGACACAAAAAAGCAGCACCAGATAGAGCGGCCACATCCAACCCTCGACGACACGCTGGGCGGAGAGATAGGGGCCTATTTTGGAGGGGTTCACCATCATCGTATAGATATGCACGGGGGCCAGGAAAAACATCGCGAATCCCGTCACCACCTGGACCATCCATAAAGAGGTATCTTCGTGTCCGAATCGCTTCATGTGGTTCCGAAAAGTCCGATACTGCCGCCATGTAGATGGGATCTTTCTCACAGCCAGCGCCGCATGGACGACAAAAAGTGCAAAGATGATCGCCGCCAGTATCGTGACAATCACCGGATGCCTCTCCCCGAACAGATAGTAGCCTTCGAAAAAGAGTGTCATACGCTCCATCGCATCTGGTCCAAAAAGAATGGATGCTTCGAACAGTATATGCCCTACGATAAAGAGCGCCAGAAAAAGACCGGTGAATCCCTGGAGAAAATCGAGATAGGCCGGCACGCGACTACGCTTGGTTGTCGACATAAACAGTTCCTTACATAAAGAAAACGGGTGCGAGAAATTCTCACGCCTCGTGCATGATTCCTACGCGTTCACCGAAACGCACATGAGTCCTGTCGTTGGTAACGACCTCCAGCAATTCCGGCTCGGCCAGAATCAGCACAGTCGATCCCATCATGAACATGCCCAGCAGATCCCCTTTATGGATCCATATGGGCTTCTTGTCATAGCGGTAATATGTCGGCATTCTGCGGTCGGCATTGGTTTTGATGCGCGGATCGAATGCGATCGTCATGCGCCCTACATTCAAAGCGCCGACTAAAACGATAAAAACCCTTTTTTCATGCTCGGTAAAACACTCCAAAACAATCCGCTCATTCTCCACAAAAAGCTCTTTTTGGCGTTTCAACGAAGCGAAATTGACCGGATATAGTTTGCCAGGCTGATGGAGTGCGGAAGCGATTCTCAGCTTGTACGGCATATGGTATCTATGATAATCTTTTGGAGAGAGATAAAAATTGATATAAGAGCCGTCATATATGCTTTTCGCCTCTTTTGCATATTGTAAAGTAAGAAGATCGTCGATGCTGTACTCCATCCCCTTGATCTGCATAGCTATATCTTTATGCAAGGGGCCACACTCGGTCACATAGGCATCCACGGGAGAGATCAGAGCACCGGAGCGCATATCGACAGGGCGCCTCTTTTTCAATTCGCGCGTAAAAAGTTTGTTGAGCGACGGATAGGTGGATGGCGGAGCGAATTCGGACATATCAAGACCCAGCAGGTTCACATAGGCATGATTGATAAACGATTGTATCGGGCTTGGAAATTCATGGTCTGCAAAATGCCCAAACCATTGCGATACGATATTTGTCCAATGCTTTTTGATATACGTATTCTCCATCAGTCGCCACTCTTTTCCTGCACTCTTTCAAGCGCCTCTCGCATCAGCGTTATATGATAATCTTCCTGATTGTTGATAAAGTCGAAAAAAGCCTGCAACGACTCGTCATCGACAGCTTCGGCCAACATGCGGCACTGCTCTTTGGCCCCTTTTTCCTCTTCGATACCATCGACAAGGAATTTTTCGAGAGACTCGAATTCGTAAATCTCCCTGGTAATCATCCTAGGAACTGCCAAAATGCCCATTTTCGACATCATCATGGCGAAAGATTTGAGGTGAAATTTGGACTCGTCGATCATGATTTGAAAAATCTCGGCCAGCCTCTTGTCTTGCACTTTGGTCTGAGCGTAGCCATATATGACTATAAGCTCGTACTCCTTGTAGCTCTCTTCAAAAAGAAAGAGTACCAGCGCCTGCAACGAAGATTGGTCGAGCTTTGTATCACCCAGTTTCATCGCTTTGTTGAAGGCTGTGATTTTTGTATTTCTATTGAACTCCCTGCGGAGTGACTCTCGCATATAATGCAGATCGCTGAGCATCCGTTTAGCCAGAGGATCACCATTGTCGCTCAGCTGCAGCCTCAAGCGCTCTATAGCCTCTTCGCAGTACATAGCCGCTTCACCTTCGGTCATGAACTCCAGACCTATGGATGGCCTCTCGTAACTGTATTCGATATTTTTTTTCACATACATCGTTTCGACAAACCGCATATGGCGATATAAAATTTCCGAAAAATCGTAAAGAGTTTCGCCCCACTCTCTATCCTGCACTGCAAAAGAGGAAAAAAGCAGTTTGAGCCATGCTTCGTGCACGGTGGTGAAAAGTCTCTTTGTCATCTGTCTGTCTCCTTTGTCTCTATGTCTGTCGCACACGCCCTGCTGATCATATGCGTAGGAACCAATGCGTCTCGATCTTCACTCTTCGCCTTGTAGTGCTCAAGTGCCGCAAGAAAAGCTTCGGCAACCATCTCCGAACAGGCCGCCTCTTCGGGCGGCATTTTATCGAGCTTGTCGAGCATTATTTGAGCAAGCTCCACGGACTCATCTATCGTAGCTCCCTTTATCGTTTCGGTAAAGATCGATCCCGCGATCACGGTAGTCATGCACGCTTTGGCCTGAAAAGCGATATCCGATATTTTACCCTCTTCGATTTCAAGATAGATGATCACCATCTCACCATTTTGGGGATTTTTCCCAATGCCCTGAGCATCCGGATTTTCCAGCTTCCCGTAGTTCCTTGGGCGCATCATATGATCCATCGTTATATCGTAAACTCTTTTTTCTTCCATTTCATTCCTAAGTGTTGAAAAAATCTATTTTTTTCCAATTTATAATAGCCATTAAGATTATATCGAAACGAAAGCCTTTTTGGTATAATCCTTTTTAGATTTAGATGTACCCTCAACCCAACACATCAAGGATATCAATGCTTCGTTTCGCGCCCAGCCTTACCGGTGATATGCAGATAGAAGATCTGCGTATCGCCATTTTCAACTATATTACAGCAAAGCAGAGAGGCGAAAAATTCATCGTACGCATCGAAGATATCGACAAAAAGCGAAATGTCGAAGAAAAAGAGCGCGAAACCATGGAAATTATCGATCTTTTCGGCCTCGAATACGACAATGTATATCACCAAAGCCGCAATCTCGCCATACATCAGCACATGGCTATAAAACTGCTTCAAACGCGCAAAGCTTTTGCCTGCTTCTGCACGCCAGAAGAGATCGAAGCCGAACGCCAGGCGGCAAAAGAGGCCAATAGGGAATACCGCTACAGCGGAAAATGTGAAATGTTGAGCGATGAAGAGGTGCTGGCCAACGAAAAACCCTTCACCATCCGTCTTAAAAAACCGGATTTACCGATAGAATTTGACGATATCGTAAAAGGAAACCTCTCCTTCCCTCCGGACGAGATCGACAGTTTCGTGATCATGCGCGCAGACAAGACGCCCACTTGTAATTTCGCCTCGGCTATAGATGACATGATTCAAGACATTTCGCTAATTGTCAGAAAAGAGGAGCATCTTGGCGACACTCCAAGGCAGATACATATCAGAAGAGAGCTGGACTACGACAAAGAGATAGATTACGCGCATCTGCCACCGATTTTGGATGATGAAGGCGGAAAAATTTCCGAACGCGACGATGTTTCAAATGTCAAACAGCTTCTTATGGACGGTTTTTTTCCGGAAGCGATCGCCAATTATCTTATCTTGCTGGGAAACAGGACGCCCGAAGAGATTTTTACAATTCAAGAGGCTATCGAATGGTTCGACCTCAAAAACATATCCAAAGAGCCTGCAACGTTTGACATGGAGAAACTGCGCCTCGTCAATCGTGAACATATGAAACGCATGGACCCCAAAGAGCTCTCTCGCGCATTCGGGTTTGCGGATGCGATGATCGGGGAGTTGGCCAAATGCTACCTTGAAGAGGGAGATACGATCAAAGAGATCAAGCCCAAAATAGAAGCCATATTTGCCGCCAAGCCATACGAGAGCGCCTGCGGCGACCAGATGCGCCGGCTACGAGACGCAATCAAAGCAGCGCCCCATTTCGAAACTTTTGCCGAATTAGAAAACTATCTTGCGCAAAAAACCGAGCAAGAGGAGAAGAGCTTCTCGAAACCGTTGCGCCTGCTGCTCACCGGCAGCGAGTGCGGCCCGGAGCTTTCGCTTCTTTTCCCATATCTCAAATCTTATCTACAGGAGATCGTAAAATGATATCAGCCTTTATCTACGCCCTCGTCAACGTGGTGCACACCATCATCAACATCTATATCTGGATCGTGATCATCTCTGCACTTGTAAGCTGGGTACGCCCCGATCCATACAATCCAATCGTACAGACACTGTATAAATTGACCGAACCGGTCTATGCCTGGATACGCCGGTATATACCTACCGTCATAGGCGGGGTGGATCTGGCGCCTTTGATCGTCATTATAGGATTGCAGTTCATAGATGTTTTTCTGATGCGCCTCGTGTTTGGATAAAAGTTTGAAAAAGTATCTTTTCTTTCTATTTTTTCCAATTTTTCTGGCGGCGCAAATAACGCTGCCAAAGCTATGCGAAATGCCCACAAGCTACGCCAAAGATTTCTACATATGGCGTTTCATGGGCCAAAACATCAGCAGCGAAGATGCAGATGCCGCTTTCTACCAGATCCGCAGTGTAAACTGGAAAATCATCCATCGATATGCGAAAAAAACCGTTAAACCCGGTTTTTCGATGGCCGATCGATGCCACCGGTTAAAAGCGTCGCAACTTCCGGCCAAAACCGCTGAATGCAGTGAAATCGCACTCACTCCCTACAAGTTCACCCAGCTCGAAAAGAGAGAGCGCAACCTTCTGAAAAAGCAGCTATCGCACTACGAAGAAACCTTGAAGTGGATGGATGTAATGGCATCCACTTCTCCATGGGATGCCTTGATAAAAAGCGATAGCAATACCTTCTTTACCGTTTTCAACCGGTGCGGCGGAGTGTACAGGGCCAAATATTTCAATCATCCATTGCCGCCACGGTTTATCGGCCGCCTGAAAACATCGAAAAGACATCGAAAAGATTTTGCACAGACCATAAAACTGATCGTTACGGACGGCAGATTACACGAACTGCAAAATTCCCTGCTTGGGATCGATAGCGCGCAACTCGATCATCAGAGCGTATTTTTTCTGGCGATGAACGCTTTGAGGCATAAGAAAGAAGAGTTGGCCAAAATCTACCTGGCGGATGCATACAAAAAGGCCTGGTTTCGTTTCGACAAAGACAAGGTGCTGTTTTGGTACGCCATGATAGATGAAAAAAAGAAGTGGTTGCAAAATCTTTCTAAAAGTTTCGATCTGAACATCTACACTCTCTATGCCCGCGAAAAGTTGAAATACCCATGGCCACGCATCGTCAATCCTTCATTCGACCACAAAGGTTGCGACTACAATATCTCCAACCCTTTCGAGTGGCTGGCGACACTTCAAAATCTAAAAAACAGAAAACAAAACGGGCTGATCGATGAAGCCAGGCGCTTTATGTGCAGTGAAACAGAGGGGCACTACGCATACATCATGGAGAGGGCTTCGCACTACAAAACCCACTATTTTCCCATGCCATACGAAAAGGGGTACAAAAACCTGAGTCTCGACGACAAAGCGATAATTCTCTCTCTGGCGCGACAGGAGAGCCGTTTCATCCCCTCCTCCATCTCCCCCTCCTATGCGCTCGGTATGATGCAGATTATGCCTTTTCTCGTCGAAGCTCTCGCCAAAAAAAGGGGCGAAAAACCGAACCTCGATGCGATGCTGAACCCTTATGTCAATATATCGTATGCAAAAGAGCACCTGTCGTATCTAAAACGCTATCTATACAATCCGCTATTTATCGCATATGCGTACAATGGCGGCATAGGTTTCACAAAACATCTTTTGACAAAAAGAGGAATGTTCAAAAAAGGGAAATTCGAGCCGTGGTTGAGCATGGAGCTCGTCCATTATGACGAGAGCAGACGATACGGCAAGAAGGTTCTTGCAAACTATATCGTCTATAGAAAACTGCTTGGAGATCCTATCGGCGTGGCGTCGGTCGTTGAAGCGACAACCGTGCCGAGCCGTACGGATCGATTTCGCAATCGATAATATATTTTGTGCTCTTTTGGGCCGGAAAGCGTACTACCCAGTATCTGCCCCATTTGGTCACGATAGGCACGACCTGGTAAAGTCTGCTCTTTCTATCGACGGGTGTCACTTCCAGCGGTTTTTTACCGTTTAGGCTGAGCTTGCAAAGATCGTCGAATTTTACATCTTTCAAATCGGTTATGACTCCCACAAATAGGTAAATACCTTTATCGTATGGATAGCGCTTTGGAAAAAGTTCGTTCAGAAGTGTAACGCTGATCGAAGCTTTCGTCTCCAAAGATCTGACAATCTGCGCCTGGCGCGTGAATACGAGCGCTTTTTCATAAATGGTGTCCGGCTCTATCATCTGCGATATCCCGCTTTTGGCAGAACAACCAGTCAGCACCGGTATGGCGGCCAAAAGGCCAATTATCGCGACCAATGTTTTTTTCATACTTTTCATCCTCGTCTATTTTTGGATGCACCATGCAAACAGTGGGATTTTAGCATAGCTTTTATCTTTTTTGGCTATAATTGCACCAAAATCAATCGAGGTTTATCACTTGAGAATACGCAAAGCCGTCGCCTTTACCGGACCCTCCAACAGTGGAAAAACGACTCTTATCGAAAAGATAGCACGGGAGCTGATACCCAAAAACAGAGTGGCTATCGTGAAAAACGATCCCAAAGACAAAGCTGTTTTCGATGTTGAGGGCAAAGACAGTTGGAAATTTTTCCAAACTGGTGCAGAAGTTGTCGTCACATCACCGACACGCACAACATATTTCTCGCATCGACACAAAGAGATCGAAGAGATCATCCGAATGATCGACGACTTCGATTTTCTGCTGGTTGAAGGGCTCAAAACGCTTCCTTTGCCGAGAATCGCCATATTCAGAAGCGAGATCGACGAGAGCTATTTCCCCTATTCCGAAGCGATCGCTATCGACGAAAGTGTCGATCCGTCGCAATACAAAATCCCCCAATCTATCGATTTGCTCAATCTGAACGATACGCGTCAGATACTCGAATGGATAGAAAATCACGCCAAGGCTGTTTAAATGAAAACTCTCAAACCTATTTTCGACGCCATAGAGACTTCCGCTCACCGCATCCGTGAAGCTATCACCAACGAAGATCTTTGCTACTCCCAAGAGTGCAACGCCACAGGCGATATGCAACTCAAACTCGACATTCAAAGCGATTTGATCATTGCCGAAGAATTTTCGAAAATCACTGCGATCAAAGAGATCGCCAGCGAAGAGAAAGAGGAGTCCGAAACCCTCCATGAAGAAGGTAGATACTGTATCGCTTACGACCCCTTGGATGGTTCCAGCCTGATCGATGTGGATCTGAGTGTCGGTACGATCTACGGCATCTACGACAGAGAGTTCCAGCCGCAAAATATGATCGCTGCAGTCTATGTGGTGCATGGGCCGAGACTCGAGATGGTGACTGCCTACAAAGGCGGCATACGACACTATATTTTCCGTCATGGACGGTTTATGGAGCAAGAGACCGTATCTTTGGGCGACAAAGGCAAACTCAATGCCCCGGGAGGCACACAGCAGTATTGGCCGCAACACCATAAAAAACTGATCGACAGTCTGTTTGCAGAGGGTTACCGCCTTCGATATTCTGGCGGAATGGTACCCGATCTGCACCAGATTCTACTCAAAGGCGGCGGCCTTTTCAGTTATCCCGGAACAGAAGACAAACCAAACGGAAAACTACGTAAGCTGTTTGAGGTATATCCTTTCGCCTACGTGTACGAAACAGCAGGAGGCGAAGCGATAGACGATAAAGGCAGGCGCCTTTTGGATACCAGATGCGACGATCCGCACGAAACGACTCCATGCTTTTTCGGAAGCAAATACGAAATATCGAAGGTAAAAGAGGCATATGGCATCGACCAACAAGAGTCCTGACCGCTGGGAGCTGGAACGCGACGAGATGCTAGCAAGGCTGCAAAATTGCCAAAAAGAGCGCAAAGTGCACAGCTGCACAGCCTGCGAAAAAGTGCTCGGTTGCGAAATACGCATGGAATATGTCAAAAAAGTCTATGAAAGCATGAGCAAGGGCCAAGGCGGCGGATTCGAATTTTAAAATAAAACAGCAAGGTCACACATGAACGAAAACGAAAAATGTAAAAAAATCTATATCACGACCCCGATCTATTATGTCAACGATGTGCCTCATATCGGACACGCCTACACGACGATCATCGCAGACTCGCTTGCGCGCTATTCACGATTGGCAGGTATGGAGGTATTTTTTCTAACCGGAACGGACGAGCATGGCCAAAAGATCGAACAAGCCGCCAAAGCACGGGGGAAAAGCCCACAGGAGTATGCCACCGAAATCTCCAACCGATTCAAACAACTCTGGGACGATTTCGAGATCAGTTACGACAAATTTATCCGCACCACCGATCCCGACCACATAAAAGGGGTGCAGAAAGCTTTCGAAATCATGGTCGAAAAGGGGGATATCTACAAAGATGTCTATCGTGGGCACTACTGTGTCAGCTGCGAAACCTTCTTTACCGACACCCAGCTTATCGATGAAGAGTTCTGCCCCGAATGCGGCAGATCCACCACGATGGTCGAAGAGGAGAGCTACTTCTTCCGTCTGAGCAAATACCAAGACAAGCTTCTGGAGTGGTATGAAAGCAGACCAGACTGCATCCTCCCAAAAGCCAAACGCAACGAAGTGATCAACTTCGTAAAAAGCGGTCTAAACGATCTTTCCATAACCCGCACCAGCTTCGACTGGGGTATCAAGCTGCCTGAGAGCATGCACGATCCCAAGCATGTGATCTATGTATGGCTCGACGCCCTGATGAACTATATAACCGCTCTAGGTTATGGCACCGATGAGAAATTGATGGATTACTGGCCGGCAAAAGTGCATCTGATCGGCAAGGATATACTCAGATTCCATGCCATATACTGGCCCGCTTTTCTGATGAGCCTGGATCTCGAGCTTCCGCACCATGTTGCCGCCCATGGATGGTGGACGCGCAACGGGGAGAAGATGAGCAAGAGCAAAGGAAACGTCGTCGATCCGAAAGAGATAGCGGATGCTTACGGCCTTGAAAATTTTCGCTACTTCATGCTTCGCGAGGTTCCTTTCGGGCAGGACGGGGATTTCAGCCAACGTGCCCTGATCGACCGCATCAATTCGGATCTTGGAAACGATTTGGGGAATCTTCTCAACCGTATCATCGGTATGAGCGGTAAATATTTCGATTTTCACATCGAAAGTGATGACGTGGCGAAATATCACGAAGAGGAGCTTTTGGAAGTCAAAGCGATACTCTCCAATGTTGAGCCTTTTCTTTATGAAATTCAGACAAACCGGTATCTCGAAGAGCTGTGGAAAACATTGCGTATCGCCAATAAAGCCATCGACAAAGCGATGCCGTGGGTCAAGATGAAAGAGGGAAAAGAAGATGAAGCGATGGCCACGATTGCGCTGGTAGCCAACATTCTGGCCAAAGTTTCAGTATTGCTGCATCCTGTCATGCCGAAAACTACGCAGACCATCGCCAGCGCATTGGGGTTTGAAGTAAACAACGACAGTTACTACCGGCTCATCAAAGAGGAGGAGCTTCTTGGAAAATTTACGATCGAGAAAGTTCCACCTCTCTTTCCCCGTATCGAAGAGCCGCTTGTCGAGACACCCGGTCAAAAAGCTGAAGCCAAATCAAAAAGCGAGCTAAAGGCGAAAGAGGAAAAAAATAGCGCATCCAGAGAAAAATCCGATAAAACAGCCGAGAACGGGGACAATCTGATCACGATCGACCGCTTTTTCGAAGTCAAGCTGAAAGTCGGAAGCGTAATGGAAGCCCAGGAGGTCCCCAAAAGCAAAAAGCTTCTGAAACTTCAGGTCGATCTGGGCGAAGAGAAACCACGTCAGATCGTAGCCGGTATCAAAGAGTGGTATGCGCCTGAAGATCTTATCGGAACGCAAGTGTGTGTCGTAGCCAATCTCAAACCGGCCAAATTGATGGGAATGTTATCCGAAGGTATGCTTCTAGCAGCCAAAGATGACGAGGGCCTTTGTCTGATACGCCCTGAAAAACCCAAAAAACCAGGTACCCCAATTGGCTGATTTCCAGCCGTCTTCATTTTTGCCAAATGCTTCTTGAAAACGTACTTGCCGCTACTGGCGGCAAGCTACTCGCAGAGCCGGCCATCTCCCGTTTTGACACTATCGCCACCAATCCCAAAAAGGCGGTTAGAGGGTCACTTTTTATAGCGATACACCCTGAAGAGATACCGCAAGCTGTGGAATCTGGCGCCTATGGCATCTTGACAGACGACTATATCACACCAACCGACAATGAGATCGCCTGGATCAAGGTGGATTCTCTTTTGGCCATATTGGCCAAACTGCTCAGGCTTTGGCTCATAAAGCACCCCAGGAAAATATTTTGGGTCTTGCGCCAACACATTGAATTTATCGATCTCGTTGAACGTGATACCAAGATCGCAACACTACAATCGGACGAAGCCGCGATGAGTCTTGAAATTCTCAACTCGACAGAGCAGCAGATTTTTTTCTGCCAGGACGCTGATTTTTTGGAACATATCGGCCTAAATCCGGAAAAACCGCCTTGCACCGCCCCTGAAGCCTCGATAGTCTCCCATACGCTTTTTGAAACATCCCTGATTCTGAAAAATCGATTCTACGAGCGTCTTTCACTGATCGAGCCAATGAGCGATTTTTTACTGGAGGCGATAGGCTTTCTTGAAGCTTTGGATCTTGGATGGAGTCTATCCCAGCTCGACTTCACTCCATCACTCGAGCCGGTTTTTGTCGATCGTTTTGCAAATATACAGGATTTTGGCGAGAGTGATCGTGTTTTGATTTTCGCCGATTCCACTCTTCCTTGTCGGTGCTACGAACACTTCAATATGGCCAAATGGAGTCGTATCGGTTTTATCAAAAACAGAAATATTAAGTTTTCCTGTGATATAAAACATTCCAAAACCGTTCCTGCGACCATTCACGATCCCGATGAAAGCCTTGTGGATACCTTGTTCGAAGCTTTGAATAAGCCTGGCTATATCGTACTGATCGGTTTCGATAAAAACGAACTTTTAAACCTGTTGTCCAAAAGTCATCAGAAACACAACAACCCAATTTTAAAAGGATTATTTTAGATGCGAAAACACGCAGAACCCGAGCCCGCAGAGTTACAGGAATTCATCACCGATTACTGGGATATTATGGCCGGCGCACTGAGCGCCGCACTGGCATTTTTCTTCCACCTCTCCGGACATCCCTATATGGCAACCCTCTTCGCGGGACTCGGTATCGCTTCGTTCTCATTCACGGTATCCGAAATCGCCGAAATTTTGGCAGAACGTTTACAGGAGCCATACGCCAGCTTCGTACTGACATTCAGTGCCGTGGCTGTGGAGATTTTGCTTCTTTTTATGATATTGCTTGAAAGCAGCCATGGGTCACACGGCCTGGAAACCGTCAAGGGCGGTATCATCTCCGCCGTCATCGTCGATATGAACGTGCTTTTGGGAATCGCCGTTTTTGTTGGAGGATTGCGATTCAAGGAGCAAGAGCACAACGAAGACACTTCCAGCACATACACTACAATCTTGCTGGTCTCTTCTGTTTTACTGCTTGTGCCGAGCCTTTTGCAATACTCGAAAGGAAGCATCGAAGCTCTTCCGATAGCCAGCTACATCATTGCGGCTCTCTTGATGATCTATTATGTATCCATATTCATTTTTCAGACAAAGACACATATCCACTTTTTTAAATCTACAGCCAGAAGTCGAATATTTCGCATGCGGCGTAAAAACAACGAAGAGAGTGACCATGATGAAAGTTATATTTTTGAACGTTTTCCGAATATTGCCAACTTTTTCGCGATATTCATTCTCATCTTTATTATCGGTATCATTGCGGAAATTTTCGCTAGCGATGGAATGAAGATTGCCGAAGAGTTCGGTATCTCAGCTGCACTCTCGGGTCTGATGATAGCTATAATCAGTGTCTCTCCGGAACTTTTCACCGCCGTAAAAGCGGCAAAGAGCGATCAGATCCAGCGCGTCGTCAATATTGCAATGGGCGCTTCGACAGTCTCCATTTTGCTGACTGTGCCTGTACTGATGATGCTGGCCCCTTTTGCCGGGCTTCATCTCACTCTCGACTTCAACTCGCTTCAGATCGGGGCGTTGATTCTTACGGTCATTCTGGCATGGAAGACGACAGACAACGGCGAAACCAATTATGTCGAGGGAATTTCACATTTGATGTTTTTCTTCGCCTATGCGGTGATCGCGGCGTTTTATCACTGATTCATCAGTTACGAAAAGGAGTGATTCTTGAAACGAAGAAATTTTTTGAAAGTGACGGCCGCCACCGCAGCAGCGGCAACCCTTGGAGGGTGCACCAGAGAACAGATCGAAGGCAGCAAAAGCATACATGTCAATCGTCAACGCAAAGTAACGCTGAAACTGGCTACAAGCTGGCCTGCCAACTTTCCGATTATGGGAACAGGAGTGGACCGTTTCGCCAAAATGGTGAATGAAATGAGCGGAGGCACGCTCAAAATCAAAGTCTATCCAAAAAATATCCTTGTGCCTGCACTTGCCGTTTTCGATGCGACAAGCAGCGGACAGATCGACGCTTTTCACTCTGGACCATACTACTGGAAAGGAAAAGACCCGGCTTTTGCACTTTTTAGCGGAGCCCCGTTGAGAATGGTGGCCAGTGAACTGAACGGATGGATGAACTATGGGGGAGGATACGATCTATGGCGCGAGCTCTACGCAAAATACAACCTCTATCCATTTATAGGCGGCAATACCGGAGTACAGATGGGAGGATGGTTCAGAAAACCGATAGAATCTCTCGAAGATCTAAAAGGCTTGAAAATGCGTATCCCCGGCCTCGGGGGCGAAGTGATGGCAAAACTGGGCGTCAATCCGATCCTCCTTCCGGCAGGGGAGATCTATACCGCCCTGGAGAGGGGTACGATCGACGCTACCGAATGGGTCGGCCCGGCCCTTGATATCCGCATGGGATTTTACAAAGTGGCCAAATACTACTATACAGGATGGCACGAGCCGGGATCGATACTCGAGCTCACATTCAACAAAACCCGTTTCGACAGCCTCGGCGATGAGCACAAGGCGATCATTCGGTACGCCTCCGAAGCGATGAGCGCACAGATGTATACCGAATTTATGGACCAGAATGCCAGAGCGTTAAAAAAACTCAAAAACATGAATATTCAGGTACTCGATTTTCCAAAAGAGATTATAGAGGCTGCCAAAAGAGCGATGCTGGAGGTCGCCAAAAGCCAAAGTGAAAAAAGCGCCGACTTCAAACGTGTTTTCCACTCCATGGAGGAGTACTACAGGCTCGTCAAACCATGGACCGATATCAGCGAAGCGAAATATCTTTCAATACGCTAAAGGGCGCTCATTTTCCGCGTAGCGCCCTCTTGTAAGCTATCGGATCGCTCATACCCGCTTTTTCGAAACCCTTTAGTCGCAATCTGCAGCTATCGCAGACTCCGCACGCTTCATCCTCGTTTTTATAACAGCTCCACGTCAACTCCAAAGGCACGCCATACTCTATAGCCGTTTTGACGATATCCTCTTTTTTCAGATGAACCAGTGGCGTTTCGATATGGATATGTGTCGTCTCTTTCGTGCCCAAATCGATGGCCCTCTCCATCGCTTCGATAAACGACTCCCTGCAATCTGGATATCCACTGCTATCTTCTTCCACGACCCCGATATAGATCGCTTCCGCATTCTCCTTTTCCGCCACCGCCGCGGCGATGCTTAAAAAAATACCGTTTCTAAAGGGGACATATGTTACGGGAACACCCCCTTCTATGCCGTCTGTTGGCACCTCAATCGTCCGGTCCGTCAAGGCTGAAGCACCGATCTGCTCAAAGAAGGGCAAATCGATGACGTATCTGTTTGCCACGTTCAAAGCATCGCAAATCGCTTCAAACGCCTCTTTTTCCCTGGTTTCCGTACGCTGCCTATAATCGAAATGGACCGCCACTATATCGAATCCTTTCGATTTGGCGATGAATGCCGCCGTTGCAGAGTCCATCCCACCGCTCAATATCACTACCGCTTTTTTCATAAATACTTTCACCTTGTATATAAATATAGAGGTCGCTTCAAGGCACCTCCGATAACCCTACACATCCACATAAGAGGAGCTGGAAGGTAAATTTGAGAAATCTTTTGAAAGATATATCCTTGACTTTAACTATGGTCAGACCCTAAAATCTTACCACAATTTCGCCTTCCATACAGCCAAATATCACAGGATTTTAAACGATTCTTAAATGAAACCATCTTTTTAATTCAAAGCATAGCCCTACCCCCTCTGTAAATAGCAAAGAAACAAGGAGAAAATGACAATAATGCAACAAATCTATATGTCGTTTTTATGCACAATATCAAAAATCAGGGAGCCGTTTTATTCTGGATCTTGCTTGGCTCCCTCCAAAAGTCAAGTATCGGGGCTCACCGAAGGGCTTCAGTCAAAGGGAGACCAGCAAAAGATTGTAGCTTTCGGTCTCCACTACATCCAGGATCGCTAAGAATGCAAAATTTAAGCCCTAAACCCACTACCTCCGTTCAATTTCCTTGTTGCTTCTTGGAATCGTTCATTTCTTTGTGTCAATGGATCCAAGGGGTCAAATGTGGATCCAAGGGGTCAAATGATAACAATAACACTATTTCCGCCTACTTCGTCGTATTATGCCATGCACCGCAGATTGTGAAATGCCTAAAACTTCCGCGATCTTGTGTTGCGAATGGCCTGCTGTGTAAGCCTCACAGATCAGTGTTTTGCGCTCTTTTTTCTCTTTGGCTTGTCTGATTCGCTCCAAAAGCCTGGGATCGGGGCTCTCTTTTTCCATCGAATCTTCGACGAGTGTGGAAGCTTTTTCAAGCTCGGCCAGGGCTTCTTGGCCCACCCGTATCGAAAGCATCTCTTTTAGTTCCTTCTTCTTGCGCTTGAAGCGTTGTGCCAGCCAGGCATTTTTCAGATATTCGGGCATTTTCTCTTCACCCGTGAAGCATATAATCATAAAAGGCTTATTGTATTATCACCTCCCTTGGTTATCTTTGGCCCCTTTGGTTTCTGGTTCTTTCAACGAAGTCTGGTCGATAGTCGCTTTCAGTTTTGAAAATACCCCCTTATACTTTAACCCACAACAGTGTTCCTTCCTTGTCGCTTGGCTTCATATAATTTTTCATCTGCGCTCTTAATAATGCTTTCTATACTTTTCTGTTCACCAAATTCACACAATCCCGCACTTATTGTTACGGTCGTATTTACCGTAAAACGATAATTTTCAACGGCAGAGCAAAGTTTACAGGCCAATGCTTTGGCTTCATTTGAATCAATCTCAGGACACAATACCAAAAATTCCTCTCCTCCCCATCTGCCGATAATATCTGTCGAACGAAGAGTTTTTTTCGCCAACCCAGCAATTTCATAAAGCACAGAATCTCCGGCTTGATGTCCATAAGTATCATTGATTTTTTTAAACCAATCTATATCAAATATGATTATTGAAAATATATTCCCATATCGTGTTGCCCGTTTCCACTCTTTTTCTAATTCACTATTCATCTTATGACGATTTAATAATTTTGTGAGTTGATCTGTAGTAGAAAGCAATTCAAGCTTTTTGTTTATATTTTGCAGTTCTATATTTCTATCATACAACTCATTCTCTGCAAGCTTTTCTATATATGTGGCTATAGCACCGATCTCATTGTTTGGGTATTCATAAGCAGAGCCGTACTTGCAATCACCTGCAATAATAGCATTGACCCTTTTTTTAAGCTCAATCAACGGTACAATAAATCGTTTACTCAATGAGGTGCTTAAAGCCCAGGCAATCAAAACAGCTATAAGTCCGATTAGCAAAATACTGATAGATATTTGTAGGATAATCGGCCTAACAATTTCTCTTTTCTCCACTTCTGTGACCACAATCCATCCAATTTTATCAATCCAACTGTAGTAAGCGAGTTTATCGACGCCATTCATCTTGTAGGCAAGCTTGCCATTTTTTTGTCAAACCTTATAGGAAAATTGATTATATCTGATATGTTTTTTTTCAAAAATGATTTTTCATGGTGGATCAGTATTTCTCCATCTGGTTTTACTACAAAACCATAAGATGATCTATATTTTTCCCCTGGTTTTTTGAGTAAATTTGCAACTTTATCAATAGAGCAATCAATTGCCACAACCCCACTAGTTTTATTTTCATCATCTGTCAGCGCCTTACTGATGGAAACCAGCCACTCTTTATCTTTTATATCTTGATATGGCACCCCATCTGAAATATTCGGTGCTGCGTTTATTGCTGCTTGATACCAAGGGCGAACAACCGGATTAAAACCCACTGGAGGGATATAGTTATTTATCAATAAATAACCATTTCTATAGCCTGAATAAATATAATTTATATCCGTATCAATATTTTCAAGGGTTTTGTATAAATTTAATATATCTTGATGAGCGTCTGGGCCAAGAGAGGGAGTATTTTGTATTTTTTTGTTAGTTGCCAAAAATTGGACAGTATTGTAAATTTTAGTGAAATAGCCATCTATAAAAAAATTAACAGCTTGATTTTTTTGCCTGATAACAGCATTGGCATTGGATATCCCGGAGTAGTAAAGAATACTCGATAACAAAATACTAAATATAATTATTATTGCACATGAAAGAATTATGCTACTTTTAAATAATTCTTTCCTGATAGTCATTTTGCCTGAATTATTCATCAACCAGCTTTCTCATCTCAAAGTAGTTAGCTATATTTTCTATTTTATCTTGCTGAGGATCCAAAGGGATCCAAGGGGGGATCCAAGGGGTCAAATGATAACAATAACACTATTTTTGCCTGCTTCGTCGTATTATTCCATGCACCGCAGGTGATAGGGCTTCTTGGCCCACCCGTATCGAAAGCACCCAACGCTTCGCTCTGCTCTTTCAACAGCGTTTCGAACTTTTTGTAATCTGCCGGCTCTTCGAAAACGGTTCTTCGTTCTACACCGCGATTGAGCACATGGTAAAATCCCGGAATTTCGATGCATGGCTTTCTGGGCATGAGGCTCCTTCAATACGATTTGATCGGGAGCATATTATCATAAAAAGCTTATTGTATTATCACCTCGTATAGTAACAATTGATTCGCATACTGGTGATTGGCTATCATATTCGCCGGAGAGTTGTAATGACCCCCACATGTATCTGCGATACTTGTGGCAAATAACAGAAAAAACGACATGAACCTTATGTACCGATGTAAAATAGAATTTTTTAGAAAATCTTATTGTAAGCTAACGACTGAAAATAACCGATAAATTGCCGCTAGGTAATTTATATTGGCTACTCTGTTTTATTATAAGCTAGTAGGCTTCTTTTCTATGAGCTACACGAATGACAGTAATAACTAAAAAGTCATTTTCTTTTAAATATATTATTCTGCAATTACCTGCTCTTTTTCTAAACTTACCTTTATGTTTTCCTTGAAAATGTTTATCATTTGAAAAGTTTCCATTTCGTAAATCTATAACTTTTGAAGCAATAAGTTTTTGTGCTTGATTATCGAGCTTTAAAAATTCTTTTTCTGCATCTTTATCAAAAGCAACTTTATACATCTATCCCTGCTTTTTTAAACACTTCTTCCAGTGGAACAACAGTTGATCTCCCAGCTTTAAGATTATCTATTCTTTTATCTGCGATCATTTCATCAAGTTTGTCAAAATATAATTCAATTGCTTTTTCAATTAGACTTGTTCTTGTTTTATCTAATTCTTGTGCATATTCATCTAGTGCTTGAACTACATCTTTTTCGAGTCTTATGTTTATAGCCTGTTTCATATATATTTACCTTTTTGTGGTTTTGTATCTACAATTGTAGTGCATTATAAATTTTATATCAAGTTCACCTAGCCCGCCAAAAAATTAAGATTTTTTTCTTTTTTCGATGGATGTCGGGTGCGGCCGCTTGTTAGGCGGCGCGTAGCATCGACTAACAATGCAGATGTCCAAGGAGATGCCCAAGGGGGTCAAATGGCCCCTTTGGACACCCGGCCGACATAGGAAAAACGGAAATCGGAGCATTTCCGACATGGCTGGGGGTGAAGTAGCATATTTCCTTTGCAACGCAGAATCAGGCGTTCAATACGCTTTTGTTTCCATGCGAGCAGCTCTTGGTATCCCGCTCAAAAAAACAAAAACATCCAGGCGCTTCGGTCCAAATCGAAAAAACGCCGCATTGGTGGTTTTCCGGTGTTTGAAGTTAAAGCTCTCCTTATTGGAGTTTTGGGTAAAATTGCTCCATGATCAATATTACAAATGAAACAGATTACCAGCCAAATGTCAACTTGCTCGAAACGATAGCCTCTAAACTGTCTGATCGGGATATAGAGCTCATATTCACGGACAACGATACGATCCGGGAACTGAACCGGCAGTTTCGCCATATCGACAAGCCTACGGACGTTTTGAGTTTTCCGCTGGAGTATGTTCCGCATACACCGATGGGGGAGATCGTGATCAGTGTCGAGTATGCCCGCAACAAAGCGAGCGAATACCATAACTCCCTCGATGACGAAATTGCTCTTCTTTTTATCCATGGTTTGCTTCATCTTCTTGGAATGGATCATGAAACCGACGATGGGCAGATGCGGAAAAAAGAGGAGGAGCTGATTCGCCACTTCGGGCTTCCTTCGAGCCTTGTAAGCCGTACGGAAGATGGTGAATGATCGATTCTATAATATTTGTCATCAGTATGGGAGCACTCATCTGGGGGGCGGATTTCATCATTCGCGAATCGGAGCGTATCGCTTTGCATTTTGGTATCAGCGAATTTATCATCGGCGCCACGCTGGTCGCTCTGGGCACCAGTCTGCCCGAAATGGCGGCCAGCGTCGCAGCCAGCGCAAAAAACCAGAGCGATATGGCTATAGCCAACGTACTGGGCTCCAACATCATGAATATCGCCCTGGTATTGGGGCTGGTCTTTTTGGTCGCCCGCCGCGTCAATCCGCACAGGGATCTGTTTCAACGCGACAGTGCCTGGCTGCTCTTTCCCGTCATCGTCTTTCCCCTGATGGTGTTAGACGGCAACCTTTCTCGGATGGACGGCTTTCTTCTCGTCTCCATGATGGGCGCGTATATTCTCTTTTTGATCGACTCCAACAAAGAGGATCGGGCAGCTCTTGGTGAGATAGATACCGATCTTGAAAAAGAGCCTTTCAAATGGCCCAAATCGCTGGGGCTGCTTGCAGTCGGTTTCATTCTGGTGGTTACAGGTGCCGATTATGCAATCGAGAGCGCAGGCAATCTGGCCAGAATTTTTGGGGTCAGCGAATGGATAATCGGCCTTTTGCTTGTAGCGTTCGGTACCAGTCTTCCAGAGCTCGTGGTGAGTATTTCTGCTGCAAAAAAAGGCAAAGCGGACATGAGTATCGGAAATATAATCGGCTCCAATATGGCGAATACATCCGTCGTACTGGGGTCGGCCGCCATTACAAATCCGCTTACAATCGAGTTCCAATCGTCGCTGTTCGATATCCTTTTGATGGTCGGGGTCACATTGATGCTGATCTTTATCACCGCCAACCGACTCTACTCCAAAGCCGCCGGCGTAATGCTTCTCGTGATTCTTGGTATCTTCTTGCAGCATGCATTCGCTTCGGTATCTTGAAATATCTATCAGTCAGCGCTTTTTGAAATATCCGTGATCAAACAGCCAGTTGTAGATAGCCTTGACCATCGGTCCGGCGGCTGAACCTCCATGGCCTCCATGCTCCACGAGGATAGTGATGACATATTGCGGATTCTTGTATGGAGCATAGGTGGTAAGCCACGCATGCGAACGATGGTAGTAGGCCAGCTCCTTCTCTTTCATTCTCTTCTTCTCCTCTTGCGGAATGCCGATCACCTGCGCAGTACCCGTCTTTCCTGCCACCTTGACCTTCGCATCGTGCAAGGTCCAGTATGCTGTTCCTTTGGGATGGTTGCATACTTCATACATAGCGCGACGCACCAGCGGCAATACCCTTTTTTCACGCAAGGTAAGCACATCTTCCACACGAGGTAAAATAGATTTATCCGCCAAGGATGCCACCACTTGCGGCGTAGGCAGATATCCTGTTGCGAGCAGTGCGGTATAGCGGGCTATCTGCATCGGTGTGGTCAATGTATATCCTTGCCCGATTGCGGAGTTCAATGTCTCCCCCTGATACCATGGCTGTCCATATTTGCTTATCTTCCAGCTTTTATCGGGTATGGCTCCAATAAACTCGTTGGGTAGATCTATTCCACTCTTTTTTCCAAATCCCATTTTTCTAAGTTCCATGGCTATTTTATCTATACCGGCAAGAAGGCTTCCTTTATAAAAATATACATCGCAACTTTCTCTGATCGCTTTGATCATATCGGTCTTTTTATGCCCTATACTCTTCCAGCATCGAAATTTATGCTTCCCCAGTTCTATCGCCCCATTACAATAAAATTTCGTATAAGGAGATACTTTTTTGGAATCCACGAACGCCAAAGCGACGCCTGGCTTTATAACCGATCCCGGTGGGTAAAGCCCGTGAATCAGCTTGTTGGTGAAGGGGTGATTAAGGTTTTCTATAATCTTTTTCCATTCGCTCCGGCTGATACCGCTCACAAATTCGTTGGGGTTGAATGCAGGATAGCTGCCTGCACTGATGATAGCGCCATCCGTTCTCATCACCACCACGGCACCGGAACGGTTCTGACTTTTGAAAAGTTTCGAAATAAATTCCTGCAACTGCATATCAAGATGCAGTTTGATATTGCGATCCTCTTTTGGCGGCAGTGTCTCGAGGACCGCAATCTGTTCATTGAATGCGCTCACCTTGACCTTCTTGTAACCCGGCTCGCCTTCCAAAAACTTGTTGTAGTACTTTTCGAGGCCACTTTTTCCTGCAATGCGCGTAAGAGATGTTACGGTATCGTTTGCCATATCTTTTTCGTTGGCCTTGCCTACATATCCAACAATATGGGCCGTCATCGGACCATACGGATAGTATCGTTTCGTGGTCGGCTCTATTTTTAGATGCGGCTTTCGGGTGAGTTCCGTGAAGTGAGGCAGCATCTTTTCGTATGGCACGAATCGGACCAATGTGATCGGTTCATGCCGATAAGGAGAATATGCCTTGAGATAACGCTTTAAAAGCCTGGTTGCGTTGACATCTTCGAAATCTTTTTTGATCTCGTTGATAGCCCTTAAAAGCTTTGGTCTTGACTTTTTTTGGCCAAGATTGGAATCTACCAGGATTTTGAAGCCGATTTTGTTGATAGCGAGCGGCTTACCCTGTCTATCGAGTATCTCTCCTCTGACAGGAAGTATCCACTCTTTTTTGACGATATTTTGTGTAGCTAGCGTTTCGTAGTATGCATTGGACTTGATTGTGAGCTGATAGATTCGCACGAGCAGAACAACCCATACAAGCGCAAAAACAGCGATGACGATTTTCAACCTCATAGCAAAAACGCCCCCAGCAGGTCCACCAGAAAATAGTAGATCAAAATTGGATTACAATCGACCGGCTCACTGCGCATCAAAGCGCCAAATCCTGTCAGAAAAACGAAATATGCACTATCGAAAATCAGAATGCTCAAAGTATTGACCGCAGACTTTGCGTGCAATATATATGTGATTTTGGGATCGAAAACAGTGAAAACCGCCAGCATGACAGCCCATACCCCATAAAGCGGCAGGCCCCAAACAGCCTCCAGAAGCAATACATAAAACATCCATAATGACGCTTCAAAAAAATCTGCACGATAGACCGCTTTGCGCCATGCGATATAAGAGATACCAAAAAGCGGGGGTAAAACAGGATACAGTGATGTCAATGGCGGATAGATCAATACCCATATCCCCAGCCAAAACAGCGAGGTCAAAGTTTTTTGATTAGCGATATTTCGTTGCACACGGGAAAATATTTGCACTTGATGCAGTCTGCCCAGATTTTATGCTCTGGAATCGACTCTTTGGGAATCTCCTGAAATCCAAGACGCCGAAAGAAATCACCGACATATGTAAGCACCAAAACCTCTTTGAGTCTAAGCTGCCTGCCCTCTTCGACCGATTTTTCGACCAAGTGGCGCCCAATGTGCTTATGACGATACCCCTCTTTGACGATAAGGCTGCGGATCTCTCCAAGCCGCATCGAGTGTATATGCAATGCACAATACCCCACGATCTCACCATCTTCGTCGGTCGCTACGATGTATGAGCGGATATTTGTCGCCAACTCATCGTCGCTTCTTGGCAGAATAATCCCCTCTTCTACCTCTTTTTTTATGATCGATTGCATTTTCGGGATATCTGTCAAAACGGGTTTTTTGTAGGTTATCGACACTCTTTTCCTTTTATAACTATATCGAAAATTTTTCTTTCCAGCTTTTCGATACCCCTTTTTTTCAGGTTGGAGATCAAAATCGCGCCGGGATGTTTTGCGAGAATCTTGGCGATTTCACCCTGTTTCAGTTTGTCGATTTTGGTAAAAACCTCGAGATAGCATTGATCTGGACCGATAAATTCGCCTATATAGTTTTTCACATCCTCGTCGATCGGCTCTTCAGGATGCCTGGCATCTCTTAAATGCACGAACATTCTGATCGTGCGACGATTCTTGATAAATGCGTTGAGGCTTTTTTGCCACTCGTACTTCATCGTTTTGGAAACTTTGGCATAACCAAAACCTGGCAGATCCACGAAATGAATATGATATTTTTCATCTATATCATCATCTTTGTAAACTACGTCAAAATAGTTGATAAGACGTGTTTTTCCGGGTGTCGAAGAGCTTTTTGCGAGACTTTTGCGATGAGTCAGCGAATTGAGTAGCGAGCTTTTTCCGACATTGCTTCTCCCCAGAAAGACCACCTCTCCAATCCCTTCGGCCGGAGCTTCATCTATTTTACTCGCGCTGGTCAAAAAAGCGGCGTCAACGATTCTTGCTGGCATTTCGTTCTTCTATTTTAAAAATAAATTTAACCGGCCTGTCACCGCTTCCTTCTACGCGCGCTTTACCGCTTTTTCGCTCCACAACAACCTTTTCTCCCATCACGGTCCGGTCAAGCAGGGGTTCTTTCAGTACGACATGACCAAAAAGCTGATATATCTCTTCGGCCGGGAGGTATATCAACCTGTTTGCGCTGCCTATATATATCTGCCCATTGCGCATATGCAGCACAAACGAAGCATTGCCGATCGCTTCGTAACGCAAAGGCTTGCGATTGGAATCAAAAAGTACGATGATTTTCGTTGCATTTAGCTCGTCGTTCCCTTTTTTCATTGAGACATGACCTATGAAAACACTTTTTTGCGATTTCTCATCCGCTTCGAATTTATCCGCCGTAATCTGCACTTCACCGGAAGCGCCGTAAAGAATGGCTGACAACACCGCCATCAATATCACATATTTAAATACCCTCAATGACCTACCCCCGTTTCATAGATACGCGCACGAATCTTCTCTGCTGTGATTTTACCACTTTTTGCAAGATAGCGCAGGTTTTTTCCCTGTACTACGTTTTTTCCATAAAAAGCGACAAATGAAGCGCCTTGTGTCGAATAGATCTTTTTTGACATATCGTAATGGAGCCTGGAGGTTTCGAAGCGCCACCCATCGTCTCTTTCGAGTCGTACATTTTCGTACAGATCGATACTGTGGCGATTGTTCAAAAGCGCCTCCTTTGCCATCGCAAATTCAACTCCAGCCTCAGTACGCCTCTTCATCATCAATTGCACAATATGCATCATCTCTCCAAATTTCTTCCCCGACTCTCCTTTGACCCACGCCTCAACCCCTTCGGGGGTGATTTCATAGCTTTTAAAATCGATGAATTGCACCTGCGGAATCCCTTTTTTATTCACCACTTCGATGCGGTGGGGTTTAAGTGAGAATATGGCGGCGATCGTCAGCAAAAACAGTATCGCGATAAAGTGCTTGATGTTCAGGTCCACCTCGAGAGATACTCCTCTTCCATACCCTCTTGTCGGATCAGCAGCTCGATCATTTCACGCACTGCGCCACGCCCACCTTTCCTGCTCAAAACCACATCGGCTATCGATGTGACATAATGCATGGCATCGGCAGGAGTAAACGATCTTCCGCATGCTTTTAGCATTTTGAAATCGTTTAGATCATCGCCTATGGCTGCAACCTGCGACAAATCGATGCCAAGATCGATACAAATCTCTTCGAGCATCGCCAGTTTATCTTTCACGCCTTGATAAAAGTGGGTGATCCCCAGCTCCTTTGCGCGCCGCTCTACGATTTTGGAGCGTCTGCCGGTAATGATCGCCACATGGCGGCCAAGTGCAATCCAGTTGACGATAGCGAAACCATCCTTGACATCGAATGCCTTGATCTCGTCCCCCTCGTTACCATACACGATCCGTCCATCTGTCATGCAGCCATCTACATCCAGTACGATAAGCTCGATCATAAAACGCCTTTCGTACTCGGAATGCCGGCGCGCGGGTTTGGAGCAAGGGCTCGCCTGATGGCTACGGCGTAAGCCTTGAATGCGGCCTCCACGATATGGTGTCGGTTTTTGCCTCTTTGCAGGACAATATGGATGGTCGTACCCGAATTGAAAGCCAAAGCGCGAAAAAACTCTTCAGCCAATTCCACATCAAAAGAGCCCACTTTTCCGTCGATTTCGATACCATAGAAAAGAAAAGGTCGATTGCTCAGATCGATCGCGCACGATACCGCAGCTTCATCCATAACGACTACACTGTCGCCAAAACGCTCCACACCCGAAACAGGATAGATAGCCTCTTTGAGCGCCTGCCCTATTACGATCCCGACATCCTCCACCGTATGGTGGTCATCCACATGGATATCTCCTCTGCATTCGATCCGCAGATCGAAAAATGCGTGTTTTGCAAAACTTTCAAGCATATGGTCGAAAAATCCGACCCCTGTGGCAATCTGCGATTCTCCCGATCCATCGATATTCAGCTCCAAAGAGATATTCGTCTCTTTCGTCTTGCGCTCTTTTTTGACAACCACTCGCTACCCCCTTATTATGAATGCTCCCGGGATCCCCCAGGACTCAATGAAATCTTTGGCCTCTTCTTCACTCTTGAAGCCCGTCAGCCAGACCCTGTAAAGCGGTCTGCCATCGACTTGAAACTTTTCGATACGCGTGCGGTAGCGCCCCTCGAAGTTATCGTAACGCTGCTGATAGATACGGGCGCCTCTTTCGTTGCGAAAGGCACCGACTTGCACAGCAAACCCTTCAAGTACGACCTCTCGCCTTGAAGCAA
>Ga0256842_1000899_pt1 | contig 25565 bp, 31 predicted proteins | sample 4559240metaG_FD_185973 | JGI IMG/M metagenome (GOLD analysis project Ga0256842, IMG submission 185973) | Hydrothermal vent microbial communities from Guaymas Basin, Mexico - 4559-240 | ecosystem: Environmental > Aquatic > Marine > Hydrothermal vents | place: Mexico: Guaymas Basin | collected... | reverse complement strand
ATAACACGGTTCTCCGTGTTATTTATTAAGATTTTATTTAGATAGAATTTTATAAAATAACACAAAGACTCATAATAGTTTTATTTTAATGCCATTATATTTTTCAATTATTTCCTTACTTTTTTCAGGTCCCAATATTTTAACATATTCTGTAGCTATACTTAGGTTGCATTTATAATGATAAGCAATTATATTCAAATCTTTATCTGAAATTATTTTTTCTTGTTTTGGATAATTTATAAAATTTATTTTATCCATCGTTGAATTTCTTACAAATTTGTATTGAGCTTCAATTGGAATATTCTTAACATAACAGTTTAAAGTGTTGGCTATGTAAATTGTGCTGGGATCATTTGAAACAAATCTTGTAAGAAAAAAGGAGTTTATTTTTCTAATTTCTTCGTCAGAAGGCATAAATGATTTATCTACAGATGATTTCATTATTGAATATGGTGTTCTCTTTGTCTCTTTCATTTGGTGCCCTTTGGTATTTTAAGTAATTTTATAATATAATAATATTTATAAAGGATAAAAGTATGAATAAAGAAATAGGTTATTTTGATGTATTGAAATCAGTAATAAACAAACATAGAATGGATGATGAGATAATTGATAAACATTTTGTGCCTTTTATGGCATTGACATGGATATCAGTTGACCCAAAAACTTGCTACGAAACAAACGAATTAAATACTGCTAAAGGACTAGGTTATATTCCCAAAACTGCTGAATATAGATTTTTAAGGAATAAGGTAAAAATCCCAAAAAATAAATTTATCCCTTTTGATAAAAATGATAAATATGCGAATACAATAATTTCGGCATTAGCTAATTATTATAGAGTAGGAAAAGTAACTGCTCAAGAGTATATGAAAATGATGGGAGGTAATAGGGTTATTAAACTTCTTGAAAAAATAGGACAAATAAATAATACTTATACAACTGATAAGTATATCTTATCGGTTAGGGAAGCACTTGCAAAGAAAAAAGCAGACCTAAAAAAGATTAAAGGAATTAAATGAGCAGATTGTCAGTTTCACATACAGACTTAGATGGAATATCAGCACAGATAGTAATTAGGCAGTTCAAAGGTGATATACAAAAAATGAACCTCAGCTACGGAAAAATTGAGGAGTATCTAGCGATAATCGATGAATATTGTGGACATAACAAACCTTCAGAAGTTTGGGTTACAGATTTGTCATTTACATTGCAAGAGCTTGAAGTATTTTTTGAAATAGTGAAGAGATTTCCTGAAATAAATTTTTATTTCATTGACCATCACCCCTTCGATGATAATTATTCGCATATCAAAGCACCAAACTTAATGCTCCTTATCAGTCCTAAGGCTTCAGCGACCAAACTTACATTTTTGTATCTAAAAAATAATTCAAAAATTTTAGACCATAAAATGATGAAACCTCTTACAGAATATGTTGATTATGTTGATGTTTACGACCTTTGGAAAAAAGACGATGAAAGATTCAGGGTAGCAGTAGTGTATAATGAATTATTTTGGGAATATAAAAAAGATTATTATTTTTCAAGATTTAAAGGTGATTATAAACTAAGAAATTCTGACAAAGAGCGTTTTAGGGATTTAATGAAGAAAAAAATAAAACTTTTTGAAAAATTAGATAAATCAGGTAGAATATTTAGACATGAACCAGAAGGAAATAAAAGAATTTTAATGATGTTCATAGATGATTTTAAGAATCATATACCATTGGACTATCCAGGGTATAATATCTATATTTTAATTTCGAGCTATGGAGGTGTTTCAATAAGACTTAAGAGGGGTTTAAGTGATGATGGTATTCTAAAAAATGCTATAGTAAAAAGGTTATTAGAAAATCCAAATGTTCAATCGGCAGGAGGACATAACGAGGCATTTGGTGCTAATCTTTTTGATACATCTGCTCATGCTCAGGTTGAATTTGGTAAATTTTTATTGACAGTAACAGATGAAGAATTGGACAGTTTAGAGGGAAAATAAATGATAGATTTGTATAATGCTGACGCTTTTGAAGCAATGGATATTCTCATAGATAAAGGAATAAAAGTCGATTGTATAGTGGTCGACCCTCCTTATGGGACCACAAAAAATGAATGGGATAATATTATACCTTTAGATAAAATGTGGGAGTGTATTAATAAAATTAAAAAAGATAATGCAATAATAGTAATATTTAGTGATGGATTATTTACATCAAAATTAAAACTATCTAATGAGAAAAATTGGAGATATGACTTAGTATGGGATAAAGTAAGCACAAGTGGCTTTCTTAATGCAAATAAAATGCCACTAAGAACTCATGAAAATATATCTATTTTTTATGATAAAGTGGGTACATATAATCCTCAAAAAACTCTAGGGAAACCGAATAACTCAAAAGGAAGACCAAAAGTACCAAAAACTAATAATACCTATGGTGATATGAAACATATAGATAATGCACATAATAGTAATATGAAACACCCAAAGTCTATATTGAGGTTTGAAAGACCCAATAAAGTTAATAGTGTTCATCCAACACAAAAACCATTAAAATTGATGGAATTTATAATAAAGACATATAGTAATGAAGGCGATATTATATTGGACTTTACTATGGGATCTGGCACCACAATAGTTGCAGCAAAAAAGACTAATAGAAGTGCCATAGGCATAGAAATAGATGAGAAGTTTTACAACATAGCAAAAGATAGAGTATCAGAAATATCAGTGGATAGTGACAATGATATATTAGATGAATTTTAGTAAAGAGGAAAAATAATAGTATAATAAAGGAAACTTCTTATGCCATATTAAAAATGACTAATTTTATGACAATGAAGAAGCTGTCATAAAAACTAAATAGTTAAGCAAAGAGATATATAATAAATCATCTAACTAACAGATGTAAAACCCTATGGATTTTAAAATAAGGAAAATAAATGAATGAAGAAATGGAAAATGTAGTATTACAGAATTTGATGAATAGTGATAGTTATTATGCGAAGGTATATAGTCATCTTGATGAATCTCTCTTTCAGAATCCAAATAATGCGACGATATTTAGTACAATCAAAAATCTAACAAACGATTATAATAAAAGACCAAGTCCTCAGGAGGTAGGTCTTGCAATTAAGCAAAATATGGCGTTAAACAAAACCTTACAATCGACAACAATAAGTAAATTCAAAGATGTATTAAGAGAGCCTCCTGTTCAGAATATGGATTTTCTTATAGATAAAACTCAAACTTGGGTTCAAAGAATAAAGTTATCTAAAACTATATTTGAAGCTGCAGATATTATCCAAAATGATGGTAGTTTTGACCCAATTCCATCAATGGTAGAGGAATCTTTAAACATCAATTTTGACACAAGTATAGGTCTTGATTATAGTGGTAGCATAGAAGAAAGACTTAAGTATTATAAAAGTAGAGAGGCGTTTACTCCTGTTGGATTATCTACATTAGATAAAGTTCTCGGTGGGGGAATAAGACCAGGATCTTTATTTATGTTTATTGGACCTACTCATACAGGTAAAACAGCAGGAAAAGTATTTGTCTCGGCCAATCTTTTACTAAAGAAGAAAAATGTGCTTTTTATAACACTAGAAATGCCAGAAAAAGAGATTGCCAAAAGAATAGATGCTAATATTATTAGCACCACTATTAATGATTTATCAGAATTGGATAACGAAAAACTCCTAGAAAAATGGAATCAAATTAAGAATAATATTGGAGAATTGGTAATTAAGGAATATGGTGCCGGTACCTTTAACACAATTCAGCTTAAAGCACTTTTAGATGAACTAAAGTCTAAGAAAGATTTTATACCTGATGCCATTGTTGTAGATTATGTAGGTTTGATGGTATCTCATAGAGCAAATAAAGAAGCTAATTCATATGACGGGCTAGGTAAAGTAGCCGAAGACCTTCATGCAATAGCAAAAGAGACACATGACTCAAAAGGAAACAAGGGAATTATGATGATTTCTTCTTCTCAAGCTAATCGTTGCCTAAAGGGTGATTCTTTATTAGAAATGAAAGACGGTAACTTTATACAAATTAAAGATATTGAAATAGGAGATGAAATAAAAGGTAATAAAAAAATAGTTAAAGTTAAACATAAAATAAAAACCAAAAAACAACCTATATATAAAATAACTACAGATAAAGGTAAAATACTTTATTGTTCAGATAACCATAGATTTCCTACAAATAAAGGTCTATTATCAGTATCAACTGGATTAAAAGAGGGTATATATATAAAATCTTTGTGAGGCGATTAGCCTGATGAATACCTTTATAAATAATATAAAAAAGGAGGGAATTTATTTATGACAAGACACAAATTAGCAAATGTAGTCAAGAAAAAAATAAAATTAGAAGAAAGCACTGAATTTTATTTAAAAATATTGGATATAGATTTTATAGAATGCACAAGAGATGAACTAATTTTTTTACTTGAAGAACATTATATACATAAAAAACCTATTATCAAATACATTAAAGATACACAAAAGAATTTTTCATTCAAACAATATGAAAAATTCTTAAAATTTAAGAAAGAAAATCCAAAAGACAATAACTCTAAGTTAGCACTGATAAGTAAATATGGAGAAGAGGAAGGACTTAGATATTTTAATGAAATAAAATCAAAGACCATAAATACACTTGAAAATTTTATTAAAAGACATGGAGATAAAGGATATGAATTATATTATGAAAAAAATAAAAATCATTCTAATAAGATGAAAGGATATATCTGAAGGAAAAATAAATATGGATAAAAATTCTCTTAAATCATTTATAGAAAGATATGGAGAAGTTCAGGGAAAAATAAAGTTTGAATCTTATATTACAAAGATGAGGAAAACTTTAGAAAATAAGGGTGTTTGGGTCAAAGAAGAAGATATAAGCCTTTTTGAAAAATATAGTAGGAAAGTGTGGGCATATACAAATAAAATTATAATTAATGAAGCAAAAAATTATCAAAATAGGGGAACTCAAAAAACAAAAGATAAACCTTATCATTTAGACCATATAATATCTATTAAAACAGGTTTTGAATTTAATATTGATCCTGAATTTATAGGATCAATATTAAATATACAATTCATTGAAGAATCAGAAAATACTTCAAAAAGATATAATAGTTATTCTGTGATCAGTCAATGTGAGCATATTAAAGAGAATTTTTATAAAAAATTAAGTAAAAAAGTATAATAATTATTATAAAGGAATAAAATGAGAAAGTATTTGGAAAAAATAAACAAAGAATATAAAATGAATTGGGATGATAGTTTTATATATAAAGTGATTAATAAAATTGCATTAACTAAAGGCTTGATTTTACCTTATGGGGAGGACTATAATAAAATAATAGACGGAGTATATGGTATAAAAGAAGATTATTCTGATATTGATTTTAATGATAAAATTATTTCGATTGAATATATAGGTGAAGAAGAATTATATGATATAGAAGTGTCACACGATAACTTATTTTATGCTAACGATATTCTTACTCATAATTCAGCCATGGGTAATACAGAAGCAGGAATGGAAAATATTTCAGAATCTCTTAAAATAGCCATGACTGCAGATGTTGCAATTATGCTTATCAACAATGAACAAATGAGAGAACAAAATCAGCAGATATGGAAACTAGTGAAAAACAGATATACAGGGCAAATGCCTTCTCTTATGATGGAGACAGATTTTTCAAGGATGACATACAAACCTTATGATGATGGAACATCTTATGAGGAAACAAATCAGGAAGAGATAAACACTTCTCCTATTATTCAACCAAAGAAAGATGATTTTGATTTTGGTCAATTAAATTTTTAAGAAGAAAAGAGATATAATATACTATTAAGAAGGTTAAAACCTTCTTCCTAAAAAGATAACACTGCCTATAATGGACTAACAGTGGAAAAAACGAAAAAGGAATTAAATGAAAAACACACAAGAATTTAGTGCCTTTAAATATGAAAATATATTTAAAGGAAATATGGGGGCATTATATGCGAGATTATATGATCCAAAAACAAAAGAATGTATAACAAAATCAGTAAAAGTTATTCCATCAATTTATATACAGGATAGAAAATCGAATTCGTCACTAATTTCCATACCCGAAAAGCAGGCACTCAAAGAACTAAAGTTTAAAACAATGAAAGAATATAGAGATGCTGTTAATATGTACAAAGATTCAGGTGTATCTATGTATGGAAATAAATCACAAGAACAAACATTTATCAGAGAATATTGGCCTAATCCTATTGACGCCTATCATGAATTCAGTAATACATGGTATTACGATATAGAGGTTGCTGCATTAGATAAAAATCTGCAACCGGATAAAAACAAAGAAAGAAAAAATGACTGGAAACCAATGGGTCACGAAAGAGGAGCAATGGCTTCTATAACATCTATTCAAATATTCGACACCAAATTAAATGGTTTTATAATATTAGGACTTAATAAAGAATGGAAAAATGAAAATAATTATAAATCTGAATATGGCAATATAAAATATATAAATTGTGAAACAGAAGAAAAATTATTAAAGGTTTTCTTAGAGCTTATCAAAAAAAGGGATCCCACTTTAATGACAGGGTGGAATACAAAAACATATGATGACCCTTTTATTACAAATAGAATAATTAGAGTGCTTGATAAAAGAGATGATTTATATTATTATGATGAGCTCAAACAAAGATGGAGATTTAACACAGATTGTCTTAATGGGGAATATGTAAAACAACTTTCTCCATATGCAAACTTAATAAGACACAAAGAGGTCAATACAACCTATGGTGTTCAAGATGAATATTTATGGACAGGAATTATCCAAGAAGATTATATGCAAATGTACAAAAAATATACATATACAACTCATACATCATATAGCCTGGATACAGTTGCTGGTTATGAATTAGGTTCAAATAAGGTTAATCATGATGAACACACAGACTTTGCAGAATTTTATGCCAATAACTACAATACTTTTATTGAGTATGGAGTTAGGGATGTTGAGCTACTCATTGGTTTAGATAGAAAATTAAAATTAATTGATTTGGCCAAAATGATTTCATATGAAACCGGTGTGACAATGGATATGATCAGAGGAACTCTGGCTCAATGGAATAGTTATATGTTTAACAATCATTATAAAAAATCTCAGGTTCTACCATTAGAGGGTAAATTTGATGATACTGATACAGTTTTATTGACTAGGATAGAAAAAGATGAAAATTTTAGAAGTCTTATAGATGATGATAGGGTTCAATTTTATATGAACCTTATAGCAGCAAATGATCATGAAAATAAACTAAAATCACAGACATTCCCTGGTGGTATTGTTAAAGGCACAGCAAAATTTTGGAAATGGGTATATTCATTAGATTTTGCTTCACTATATCCTTCTGTTATTCAGTGGTTGAATATTGGTATTGAGACATTAATACAACCAAAAGATTTGCCTGATGAACTTTTATTATTAAGAGCAAAATATGCAATTTTTTATCCTAGGAATATAGATGCTAAAGAATTGATTAAATATGACTTTTGGTTTCAGAAACATGTTATCAATAATGACGAAGCAAGCTCGGAGGTTATGAGAGTTTGCAAAAAATATAATGTTTCGATGGCACCAAATGGGATGTTCTTTAGAAAAGATTTCAGAAGTGTCCTTTCACAGACAATGGAAGATATTATGGTTAAACGTAAAAAATATAAAAAATTGATGCAAACATGCTATGTACAGATAGAAGAAATCAAGAAAAAGAGTGAATTATCTCAGGAAGATAAAGATAAAATTTTCCATCTATCTGCAGAGGCAGATAGATGGAATGTATTTCAAATGGGAATGAAGATTAAAAATTAAGGTCTCGTCATATAGTAATATATGATAGTTCTCATTGAAGAAACCCATTGAATTGCTGGGACATCTGGATAATACTTATATACTACAATATAGGAGAAATCACTATATGAAGGTTAGAAAAATATAAGGTAAAGACAATCAGCAGCCAAGCTTCTAAGTTATATAATATATAATATGAAGAAGGTTCAACGACTATCCTGAAAAGGAGTACACTCAAGTGAGTGGAAGTGGTGGGCATCCTAATATTAAGTTAAGGATGAAGATATAGTCTGGACATCTGTAGAGATACAGAGTTGAGTTAAAAGCTCAGATTTAAGAGTAACGAACTTAAATTGAACACATCGTCTTATTAATAGTGCCTATGGCGCCTTAAGTATGCAAGCAACAGTATTTGCAGGTCATGCTGAATATTTTTCTGGGGCAGTAACATCAGGAGCAAGAAATGCTAACCTAAATGCCATTCAAGCAAATAGTGCTCATTTAGATAAAGTATTAGGCGAAGAAGATACAGAAATATTTCACGGAATGAATACTAATTGGAGACATATAGCACAAATTGATACCGATAGTTTGTACATGTCTGTAGAACCTCTTATTATTAAAAAATTTGGCAAAGACTATGAAAATAATGCATCTAACGACAGATTATTGGAATTTACCAATAATTTTATAGAGAAAGTTTCGCTGCCTGTAACATATAAAAGTTTGACTCATCAGTCAGATACTATTAATGCTTTTTTGCCAGAAAAACTAATAGAAGATGGAGAAATAGTGGCAGATTGCTTTATCTCGGTCGCCCCAAAAATGTATTTCTGTAGAAAATTACAAGAAGATAGCATAAAATTAGCAAAACCTAAACTTAAAGTAACAGGTTTATCAATGATTAGGGCGACAACACCAAAATTTTTTAGAAAAGAACTTGGTACTGCTATGGATATTTTGATTGACGGTGATTTGCCTAAAGTTATAAATTTTATGAAAGAGGTAAAAGAAAAAACATATGAACAGTTGCCATCTCAAATATGTATAAATCAGGGCGTATCCAGCCTTGATTATCAGTGGCAAGAACAGGATAAAAAATTCAAAAGATGGGTACCAGAGAAAAATAAATGGCTTAGTGCTCCTGTAAATTCAAGAGCATCCCTTATTCATAATAAATATATTCAAGATAAAAATATACAAGGAATAAAAGAAATAGAGCCTGGGGATAAAATAGGTTTTCTTTATATGAAAGAGCCAAATATTACGGGAAGCAATGCTTTTGCATTTAATAATGAAAAAATCTTTGAGTATGGATTAGATAAATTTATAGATATAGACTTAATGTACGAAAAAGGTTTTGAAGGAAATATAAAACTTATTACAGATCCAATAGGATGGGACCTTACTCCTTCTACAGATTTAATCGATGAGGAGGAATGGTAAGATGAATTGGGATATAAATATTAGAAAAGGAATAATTTGAAAGCAATATGGGATGTAAACAAAAATTTTAACATTGACAAAGATAGAAATCTAGGAAATACGTATACTCATCCTTTTGTATCGGATAAGATTTGTTCAAAGATAAAGAACAAAAAACAAAAAAGAATCCTTGACCCTTCAGTGGGAACAGGGAGTTTTTATTATGCTTGCCTAGACAATATAGATGAATATCTCGAATATGACTGTTATGATATTGAGAAGACAGCATTGGATATGATTGATGTTCAGAAAAATACGAACCTGTATCATGAAGATTTTTTATTATCAAAAAATGACAAAAAATATTCTTTGATTATTACCAATCCTCCTTACATCAGCTATGGAAATATAAAGCATGACAGTATGTCAAAATCTGAGTATATAGAAGCTATCAAGGATAATATTGATTTTGATGTTCTTGGTATCAAACGAGAGGATGTAGATTTAAGGTCTGACATTTACATTTATTTTTATCTGAAATGTTTATCACATCTTGAGGATAGAGGTGAATTAATATTTTTATGTGCTGATAAATGGCTGGAAACAAGATATGGCGATGTTTTAAGAAAAATATTAGGACCAAAGTCTTCAAATCATCTGAAATTAAATAGAATAATCACAAGTAATTTTTATCCTTTTTTTAGGGATGATACCAATGCCATAGGTGTATATATCACGAATGATAAGAGTAATGATAAAAATAATAATGATATTATATTAAATTCAGTGACTGATACAGAGTTTAGGCTCAATGATAAAATTATTAATGTTCCTATTGATGACCCTATTAGTAATACTCATAATATGAAAAATAGACTTATAATGTATAATGAGTCATACGAATACACTCAAAAAATAATAAAGAACTTTGAGCCATTGGGTGAGTATATATCACTAGATACAGCGGGATTAAATTTTGCTTCATTATTAAAAGATAATAAAATACAGAATAAAAAAGAAAAAGGAAATATAAAACTTTTTTACCAAAAACAGGCTAGAGTAAATTCTCCTGCCATATATAGAGAAAATCTTAAAGAGGAAGACCTAGAATATTATGTAAAATATTCTGATATCAATTTAACAAAATATAAGATACACAAAAATTCTGTTTTTTATACAATGGCTATTGATTTATATCCTAGATTATTTAGATATAAAGAAGAATGTGTTTTATCTTCAAAGTATGTCAGACTAAATCCGAAAAGTATTGACACTGAAGTTATTCCTATATTGATGATGTCATTACCTACACTTTTGGTTATTGAGGCTTTTATTAAAAATGGCACCAAGAGATCAGGAAGAAAAAATAAACGAGGAGTGATTAAAGAGGTTGGAGGAAAGCAACTATTAAACCTCCCTGTTTTTGATTTTAATATTCTGACTGACAAAGAAAAAATAGAAATTCTTGAAAATTATGAAAAATATAAAAATTTAACTTTCTTTAATATAGAAGATTTATTGAAAAATAAAAATTATCTAAAAAATCAGGAAATTATTTGCAAAAAATTAAATATTGATATAGAAGAAATAAAAGAACATTTATTGCATATGTATAATGTTAGAATAAGGGATTTGGAAAAATTGAGTCTTGAACTAATTGATTAAGTGTTGAAATATAAATAATCATAAAAGGGAGACTTCTATGGCAAAATTGCAAATTTCAGACTTAGTAAAACATTCGTATCTTGAGGTTTTACTGGATAAAATTGAAAATGGTGTACCATTTTTGTTATTTCCTGAGAATAAAAAGAAGTTTACGAAAATTGAAATTGATAAAGAATACATTGACAAATTATTGATTGCAAAAACGAAAAAAGATTTTGAAAGTATTATCAAGGACGGCACTAGGCTAAGAAAAATGTTTCTAAATGTACAAACAAAAAAATATATAACATTATCCGACATAAGCAAGGAAAATGTTAAGATCAATGCCAGGAAGGGTGATGCCAAAACCACTCAATATCAGGAATTGTGTTCGCTCAAGATTATAGAAAAAATTATTAAGACACCAAGCAAAAAATATACGATTGAAGAACTTTCAGAAATCTACACCGACCTTCCAAATGAGAAATCTTGGATTGTATCATTTGAAGCACAGTATGTTATATTCAAAAAAATAGTGCAAACCTTAGGCATTAGGAAAATCAAAATATTCAACCGAGACGGGGGTTTTATGGACTTCATAACCAAAGAGGTTAAACGACTAGGATTTCCTCAAAAAGATTCATGGAATCCTGCTGATATATGGTTGATTAAGGACGAAAATGTTCAAAAGGAAATTAAAGAAGCAAACTTCAAAACAATAGAACATCTTAATGCAAAAATGGTAGAACTTTTTAATGACAGAAGGCTTATAGGAATATCACTCAAAAAAACTAAAGCAAAAGCAACATATGACATAATCAATGTCAAAAAAGGTGTTCATGAGAATTATCCCTTTTTAACAGGAAATCTTTTGCTATCACTCAAGAATGGGAAATTTGTAAACGATGAATTAAATTATGACCTTCAATATATAGGATCAACTAAAATAAATGTTCAGGTTAGGATGTACCCGAAAAAAGAAATGAGCAATGTTCAAGTATCATACAAAAGCAAGGGTGCCAGTGCTGAAATGGGCAAAGTGCCTGCCGCTATGAGAAATGCAACCCTAAAAATGCTATCTTATGATTTTCCTCAAGGCAAGAAAATGCCAAAAACCTTAGAAGAATTTTTGAAGGTTAAAGATGATTACAAAAAAATGCTTACCAAAATAAAATCAAAAAAATTATTTAATCTTGGTGTTCCATCAGTACAAGAGGCATTACAGTCAATTGAAATGGCATATAGTGCGGGAGAAACATACTCACTCATAGAATTAAACACAAAACTTCAAGGATTACATTTAGCATTCTATATGTCTAGTATTACGTCAAAGGAGTTGGACAAATTAGTAACAGAATGGGGCTTTTTGGCACAGAAAAAAGGAGAGAAATTTGGTCCTTTCATTAAGGTATATTAAGTGTCGTTTAATGTATTTTATGATATAATTATAATATAAATAACCACAAACACGGAGAGATAAAAATGATAGAAAATAACTTAAAATCTTTTGGAGGTATTGTACTTCAAGAAAGTACACTCAAAATGATTTATAAAGGTGGATGTGATGCCCTTAAAATTGATGGCATGAAGTGCGCCAATTGTGGAGCGCACTTCATGGTTAATGGGGTCACTTATGAGGCTATGAGTAAGGAATACTCATCTCATCCAACTAATATAGTATCTTTATATCTCAAAAATGGTGATAAAAAGGTTGAAATCTCTGTTTGGTTGAAAGAAGATGATGATTATGAGAATGCTCAATTTGGTTTGACTTACTATCCTGATTTTGGTTCAAACCATTCTTCAAAATATACTCAAAAATTAAGTGCCAAATGGTCAAAATATAAAGAACAGCTAATTAAAGCACATAAAGCTATTTTTGATGGTAAGTGGGGAGAAAAATAGATTTATAAATAATAGTATATAAGAGGAAACTTTTATGTACTAACTCTTTGCGGTCTTTAGTACATAAAAGTTTCAGACCGCAATCACTCTTATAAATTAATTTATAGGAGTCTACAAATGACCTATCACTACACATATAGAATAACTAATCTAATAACAAAAATGCATTACTACGGTGACAGAACCAGTATAGTAAAACCTTCAGATGATTTGGGGAAAGTATATTTTTCTTCATACACAAACAAATTCTTCAAAGTTGACCAAATACTAAATCCATCTCACTATAAATATAAAATAATAAAAACTTTTGATACAAGAGTCGAAGCAAAAGAGCTTGAGAAAAAATTTCATATGAAATTTGATGTAAAAAATAACCCAAATTTTATAAACAGGCAGAATCAAAATTGCATATATTTTGATACCTCAGAAAAAGTAACAGTCATAGATAAACACGGAAAAACTTTTCAGACTTCCATTTATAACGAAAAATATTTAAGCGGGGAATTGAAAGGTGTTGCATCGGGGTTAGTAGCTTGTATAGATATTTTAACTAATTCACATTGCATGGTTACAAAGAAAGAATTTAAGACAGATAGCAATCTAGTTTCTGTTACGGCATCAAAAATATTGATTAATATATATGATAATAATGATAAACTAATGTTTTCTACAGATAGAAACTTTAAAAAAGTATGTTTATTAAATAACCTACCTTATCAAGGATTAATAAAATCATATAAAAATAACACAAAGCTATTTGAAACAGAAAAAGCCAAGAACAATGCGGCAAGATATAATAATGAAAAATATATAGGTTGGTATGTTAAATTAATAGAACTTTAAGCTTTGTTTTGTTATAATTAATTTATAAATAAGTATAAAATTAGATCACAACATCGGGGAGGTGTATTATTGGTGGAAACGTATTTAAAGGTAAAACACAAAGCATAAAATTAGAAAATATTGAACCTACTGTTCAAAGATATTTTCAAGAATTAGGTAGGGTATTTCCTAATAAAAAAGACATTTTTAATCATGACAAAATGAGATACATAGGATCAGTAGGCAAAAAACCTGTATCGGGTGATATTGATTTTGCTATTGACGTATCCAGTATAGTAGACAAAAAAGTTTCTGACAAATCAATTCAAAAATGGGGATTGAATCCTGAAGAAGTGAAAAAGCAAATGCTTGCATATAAAAAGAGAGCAAAAACTGCTACAGATTCTGAACTTATGGTTAGAGCGATACTCAAAGGCATTGTTACGAAAATTAATGCTTATGCTGAAAACTTATATTGCGATGAGAAAAAAATTACTTCAGGTAATATTTTTGGTTTATTTCCACAATACACAGAATCAGGAGAAAAACTTGATTATGGTGTTCAAATGGATTGGATGATAGGAGATATGGATTTGCTAGAATTCAGTTATTTTTCTGACAAATATGAAGGTAATGTTAAAGGATTGCACAGAACTCAGCTTATGCTTTCAATGTTTAATTATTATGGATATTCTTTTAATCACACAAAAGGATTGAGTGACATTGAGACTGGCGAAAAGCTGGCAACAAAACCTAAGGATATGATTCCTTACCTAGAAAATGCTATGGGTTTAAAATTATCAAAAAATGTTATAAACAATTATTTCAAGCTTGTGAAAAAACTGGATGAAATTCCTAAAAAAGATAGAGATGGAATTTTAAATATTTATTTCAAAATCTTATCACACACACGAACAGACATTCCTTTTGACATTCAAGATGATTGGAGAAGGCTTAACAAAAAAGAACATTATGAGACAAAATTTTTACCAGATGACAGCCTTTTAAAAGAAAATTTTAGAAGTTTCATAAATAATCTTATATAAAAAGGAGAGTATTATATGTCAGGCGTAACAGGAAATAATAAAATACAAAGTCACAAAGACTTTAGAGAAATATTAAAAACAGCAAAGGAAATCATTTCTGATTTCCCTGGATTTGTATCAATCGAGCCTACAGGCTCATATAATTCAGATAAAAAGAAAACTAAATTTGGTGACATGGATTTGATTTTGGGAATTAATGGTTCTCTTTATGATAATGATAAAAAGAAAATCAAATCTGTACTAGCAAAGCATTTTCTCAAAAAACCTGAAAGTGTTGTGGTTCCTTTTGTGTCAGAAAAATATGTAGGAAAAAGATACTATAACTCAGGTGAAATCATCACTATTTCTCTTAATGTGCCGAACCCTTCTATTCAGGCGTGTCAAGTTGATTATATGATTGCCATGGATGCTTCAGAAACAAGATTCAAAAAAGATTTCTTGGATATGCCAGCAGCAAAGCAAGGTATAATACTTGGGGCCACAAAAGTCGCTATGATAGAGTTTAATGCCAATAAAATATTAAAAGATCTGAAAATCAAAAAACCAGAACTTGAAAAAAATATGGAGATAGAGTTTAATTGTAGTTCCAAGGAAATTCAACTAAGAAAAATTACATATGATCCTGATAAACTCAAAAATAAAGAATATAAAACTATAAAGCAAGAAGTAATATGGACATCAAGGAATTGGGATGACTTACAAACAATATTATACAAACTGGATTTGTCATTGTCTTTTGACAAATTATTAAAACAAATAAAAAGCACGTTCAAGCTTGCTAGAAGCCTGAGAAGACTTCAAGGAGTATTCAAAAGTATGGTTTCTATTAAATCAGGTGAGGTAGGCAAACAAAAAGGAATAGATAAGCAAAAAGCTTTGGATAAAGTAGAAAAGTTGATGTTAGAAAACATATCTTTTAAGGATTATATAAATTATGATTCTATATTACAGGAGAAAAAAATAATGAAAACATTTAGAGATATAGTATTGACAGAAAAAGAAAAAACAGTTGGTATTTTCTCTGGTCGTTTTCAACCTGTCACAAAGGCTCACTCGGCCATTATTAATACTATGGCAAAAGAAAATAAAAAAGTAATTATTTTCTTAGTTAAAGGCAAAAAAACAAGTGAGGACAAAACTAAAAATCCATTTAATGTCGAAACTCAGAAAAAAATGCTTGAATTAGTTTCTCCTAGCAATGTTGAAATTAAAATAATCAGCACAGGATTTTTTGTAGATGAATTAAACAAACTTCCTGATGGAACAAAATTTGTGGCTTACGCGGGTTCAGATAGGGTCAAAGCATATAAGGCTTATGAAAAATATATGGAAGGAAATAGGACTTTAGAGATAAAAGAGATAAAGAGAACAGATAAAGATATATCTGCCACTAAAGTTAGACAGTCTCTAAAAGATAATAATTTTGAGGACTTTAAGGCTTTGACAGATAAAAAAATTCATAAGATGTTCGATGAATTAAGGAATATTCTAGGATTATCCTAGAACTAATAACCATATTTAAATAAACATTAGTATAAAAAATACTTAATTATTTATAACACTATGGTATTTGGTTTTATTTATTTTTTCTTTTTTCTTTATATAACAATAATTTTAATATTTTTATTCTTTGTTCCTCGGAAATATAAATTTCATAATCATTTAATTTTTCTTTCGAGTTAAAAATCCTTAGCCATCCTTTTATTGATTTTGAATCTTCAACATATCCTATTTTACACAATAAAATATTAAATTCTTTTTCTGTTTTCTGGAAATTTTCATAATTTCCAGGCATTGCAGCATTAGTAAACAATAATAACAATAATAATAATAATAATAATAATAATTTATTCATATATACTAATGCTCCTAAATTTTAATTTTTGCGGGAATTTTTAATTTTATTGTGGTTCCTTTTTTTGTAGATGAAATAAGCCTAATATCCCCACCAGCTGAGTTCATGATATGCTTATTAAGATACATACCATTCCCCCTAATACCATTATCTGAATGCTTGGTACTAAAATTAGGTAAGAATATTTTTTTCTTTGCTTCTTCTGGTATCCCGTTACCATTATCTATTATCCTTAGATAAACAAAATTATTATCATACTTGTCATATATTATAAATATTTTAGAGGCAAATGCCTCTAATGAATTCTTTATATGATTGAGTATAATACTTAAAAAATCAGCATTTGATAGATTTTTGGAATTCAAAGAATATAAATCACATTTATCATCTATTTTATATTCAAAATTTGTATTGCTTATATTTATAATTTTGAATCCACCTTCTATAATATCTTTTAATGATTTGTTTCCGTTACTATACCTTAAATGCTTAAAACCTTTCATTTTTTCTAATACAGTGTATATTTGCTCTGAAGCAGTTCTAATAAATTCAAAGTCTTCATTTAATTTTAATATTCTTTTATGCCTTAACAATCTATCTTTTGGTATTGTATTTATGTTTTTTATTACTTCTTTCTCGTCATTTATGAAATCTTTTAATATGTTATGTATCTTTTCTACTTTATTATCTATTACTTCCAATGGAGTGTTTAGCTCATGATGTATGTTTTCAGTAATATTAATCATACTTTTATTTGCCAATAATGCTTCAGATCCGGCTGTCAATAATAAGGCTTCTTCTTTTTCCTTTTTTATTGATGTATATAATGGTATTAAATAAATAAAAACCATTAATGGTGTGAAATATAATACCATTTCCTTATAATCATTTACTATGTTAATTGTATTAACGATAAAGAAAGAATGTGATTCATCATTATATATGGCCAAAGAATTATTATTGATAATATATAAATTTTTGTTAATTTTTTTAATACTTGGCTCCATATAATCTTCTATTTTAAGGTGGCTTTTTTTGTCAGGTTTTAATATATTTTTATTTTTTATATCAATAATCGAAACACAATTTGCTATTTTGCATAACTGTTCTTTATCTATTTCGTTATATTCATTTATGTTGTTTTTTAATTGAGTATCTATATAATGTGCGTAAGTATCAAAAACAACACAAAAACTACTCAAAGCTATTATATTTATTAATATCAGAAATATTAATATATTTTTTATATGTTTTTTTAGTGTATGTATAATGTCCTTCATATTAATCACATCTTCTCCTTAAATAATTTTTCCTTTATATTTTTTTTTCTGCGCTCTATATCCATTGATGTCTTAAATAGAACATGCTCTTGTATATCTTTGCCAGTCAAATCTCTGAATTGTTTAATGAGTCGTTCATTCGATTTTATATAAGGGTTTAGATTATTTCCTGTGTAAAATAAAAATTCAAAATCTTTGCCTTGTTCTTTAATCATTTCAAAAACATCAACCCCTGTTAGTTTGACGTTACCTTCATTTGTCATCTTTGAACCACCTAATGTAATGTCTATGATGGCCCATTTTATATTGAGATTCACATTTTTATTATATAATTTTTGCAATGCAAAAGCAGCACCTGAAGTAGTTAATAAAAGCAAATTTATTTCGTCTTTATTAATTATTCCTTCCTCGAAAAAATCCTCTATATCATCCTTAAGAAATGATACAACACCTGCATTATCATCTATTATAAGTAATGTATCTTTTCCTTCATCAAAATCCTTTAATATAGGATCTGATTTATTTCCAGGATAGCATAACCTTTTTTGAATACATAAATTTCTTAATTCGCAATTTATACATTCATCCAAAGGTGTTTTATCTTCTGGAAATAAATCTTCCTGTGTAATAGAATTATCTTCATCTCTTTCAAATATTTTTTTCAAATATTTAATCATTTCACACTCCTTTATAATATTTTTGCCAATGCAGCTATAATTTTCAAAAACATTGCCGGCGCTATTATGACGGCTGCTGCCAACGATATAACTGCCAATGCTGTTAGAATCATTTTAATATTCTTAAAAGATCCAATAAAACTTTTAGTCTTACCCCATAATGTATTTTCCTCTTGTTTAATTCCTTTACTATGTATATCTATAATATCACAAACCAAATCTTTTTTCAATCTGATTAATTGATTTAATGAGTCACACACGATTTCATGAAAAATATTCTGATTTATTTCTAATTTATCATTAATAAAAACAATAAATTGCAAAAGCTCTTTATGGTTAGGATATTTGGCACTAAGTTCTATCAGGGCATTGTGAAATTCATTTGTGTCAGATCCCAACGATTCAAGTTGGGTATTAAAATCTTGCTGAAGTTTCATCAAAGATTGGTCTATTTTTTTAAGTTCTTTCATAAAGCCCTCCTTTTTTAAGTATTTATATTATATTATATAGAATATAAAAAATAAGGACTAATATGAAAGATGATAAAGAATTAAGATGTGATTTTTGTGGATGCAAAAATTCAGAAGATAATAGAATAATCGAAGGGGACGGACATTCTATTTGCAAGAGTTGTGCGGAAATAGCTCTTTATTTAATGTTTTTACAGGACCAAGAAGGTTTTATGAATTCTGAAAATACTCCTATCCAAGATAAAATAGAACAAAATATTAAGGAATTTACTCCAAAAGTTTATAAAAAAGTCCTAGATGACTATGTTATTGGTCAACACGATGCCAAAAAAGTTTTATCAGTAGCTATATATAACCATCTACAAAGAATAAAAAATCCAGACCTAAAGATTGATAAATCAAATGTTTTATTTATTGGACCAACAGGTTCAGGAAAGACTTTTATGGCCGAAACGATTGCCAAACACCTTGACATTCCTTTGGCTATTGTTAATACAACTTCATTAACGGCTGCAGGTTATATTGGCGAGGATGTCTCAAGTGTTATTGAGAGATTATGGAAAGATGCTGGTGAAGATGTACAAAAAGCTGAAAGAGGTATTATTTTCTTAGATGAAATTGATAAAAATAGGACATCTGGAGGTGGGACAAATGGTAAAGATGTTTCAGGAAAAGCGGTTCAACAAGAACTTCTGAAAATCCTTGAAGGTGATATTGTAAAAATTTATCCTGAGGGTTCAGGAAAAAATAGAAAGTCTGGCCAAGTGATAGAAATAAACACAAAAAATATTTTATTTATTGCCGCTGGGGCTTTTGTTGGTCTTAAAGACAAACCTGGTGTTAAGATTACAGGATTAGGCACGGCAGAAAAAGAGCAAAAAGTAAGCAATGTTAGGATGCAACAACTACTTGACGAATATGGAATTATACCAGAATTTTATGGTAGGTTTGCAAATATAGTTGAACTTGAATTATTAGATTTAAAAAGTATGGAAAATATTATGACTAAACCAAAGGATAATATTGTTGAACAATATAAAAATTTATTTAGTATTAGTGGGGTAGATATTGATTTTACGAAATCATTCATTGATACAGTTGCCAATGAAGCATTAGCTGTCAATACAGGAGCTAGAGGATTAAGAACTATCATGGAAGATAAGTTAACAGATATTATGTTTGATATAAATGAATATAAAGGATGTAATATAACAATAGATTATAAGTATAATAAGGTTAAGATAATTAAATCTTAACTACTTCTTAATTTTATTATAATATTTATTAAAAATGTTTTATATGCTTTTCCTGTATTCAGGAAAAGAAAGAATTAAATTAAGCTTCTTCTAAGATGTTATTAGTTATAATTATATATCAAAAACAAAAGGATATATAAGATGAGAACAGTTAATACAGAGACAATCATAGAGATGAGAAAAGAGTTAGTAGATTTTAAAAGAAGTTTGCTAAAAGCAATAGAAACTGGTTCGACTTTACCAACAGTAAATGCTCAAGATATTTTGGAAAAATATATTGCTAAATCAACAAAAGAATTAAGACCTTATATGTCATTGGCTCAGTCAAGAAGAATGTCAAGAAATACTTTAACAGTAAATATGGAGGATATTATCGGAGGCTAAGCTCTTCATAAGTTTAGATAGACTATAACTATTACATATAAAACATTAAAGGACATAAGATGGTAAAATCACCAAAATCACCAAAAATATTTAAAATATTATCCACCAGAAGAGGTAGAACTATAGAGATGGTTGGAACAATAGCAGAATTAACTCAGTATTTTAGTTATACACTAGAACGCGGCAAAAGTTATGAGTGGGTAAAAGGCAATAAAAAAATTAATCTTGCTCCTAAAGGGATTAAATCTCTAATTAAAAATATTAATAATGCAGAAAATAATTCAGCAGCAAATGGTTGGTCAGACACTTCTTATACAGAAGGTACAATTACTGATAAAGATAGAACTGCCAAAAAGGACCTATCTTGAAATTTATAGAATTAGGAAGTGAAGCATCTTATGATTTTAAAGAAGGTCTCGTTGTAAAAGTTCAAAAAATTTTAAATTGTGCTTATGGAGATGGGGATTCTTTTGAAGCTCTTGGTTTTAATGGAGGCGATATAATAGAAGCTGGATGGAAAAATCATGAGTTACATAAATCAAAAGGCAAAGTTCTAAGAATTTGGGAAGGTCGTTGGGATTTTGAGGATGAAACGAATTGGATGATGGAGATTCAAAAGATATAAAGAAGGGAATTTATAGAGAAATATGAAAAAATATTATCAAAAAGAAAACCATACAGGAAAATAAAATGTTACAAAATTATCTAAAAAATAATCTATTCCAAGGAATAGTATCAAGGCAAGAATTTTTATTATTACATAATGAAGGATTAATTCCAAGTGATACCGCTATAATTTGTATCCATGATCCAGATATTGAATTTCATGATAAAATGATTATGAGAAGTTACAATGAAACTCTCGAAATAAGATTTTGGGATATTGAAGAAGCAATAGGAAAATATAAACCTATTACAGATGAACAAGGAAAATTCATAAGAAAATTTATTGAAGACAACAAGGATAGAAATTTCTTAGTTCATTGTATGGCAGGGCAAAGTAGAAGCGCTGGTGTTGCTTGTGCAATTGAGTGTATGGTTAATTTTGATGGTGATGTCTATGCATATAAAACAGGATATAGCGCTGTTAAAGAGCACCCACGATATTCCCCAAATTGGACTGTATTTGATAAAATAATAGGATGCTGAGATGAGAGAGTATAAACAAAATATGACAAAAGAACAAAAAGAACAAATTTTGGAAAGTCATGATTTAATATCAGAAATTACTGGAAGATGTAAACCCGATATTATAAAAATAGATGGTTATAAGGCTTGGTTTTATGGAGATATTGATGGCACCCATCAATGGGATTGCCTAGACTTAAGTACAATATTGGGAAGATTAGGATATAGATAAGTTATTATTAACAGTAATAACTTATAATATGCAAAAATTTATATAAGGTAATCTAATGAAAACAAAATGGTTATTACAAAGTTCTGGTTTTACTTCTTCATATATCGAAGAAGTTGCCGATTCATTAATAAACTTAGGGTTAAACTGGGTTGATTTTGGCATTGTTGATGATACTTTAACAAATCTGGAAAACATCTTAAATATAGAAAACGAAATTTATATTGCTAGAGGTGGAACAAAGTTGCTTAGAATGTTACAGGAGACAAAAACAATCGAAACCCTTAATCCCCACTTATCTCGAGAACAAATAAAAAATAAAGAAAATTATATTAAAAGATTAAGAAATTCTTTAGATTATGATGAGAAAAGATTTGACATGGAATATTATAGCACTCTTGGGCTTCCTTTATTAAATAATGAGATGGAAATGTATACTGTTAATAACTTATTATATTCTGAATTTGAAAAAGATATGTTTATTAAGCCAAGCAAAGATTCAAAAGCATTTAATGGGGGAATAATTTATAGTGGTGAGACTCTAATGAATTATTTAATGAGAACACCTCATAGGTCGATAGATGAAATTGGTCAAGATACTGTGATTATTGCTCCATTAAGAACTATTAAAGATGAGTACAGGTTTTTTATGCACAAAGATAATATTTTAGGCTCATCAAGATATATGTTAGAAGGTAAAGTGAAACCAAGTAATTTTGTTGCACAAGAAATAAAAGATAAAGCAAAAGAATATGGAAAATTATATAATCCTATGGACATTTATGTTATGGACTTGTGCTCACTCGAAGATTCAGATGAAATAAAAATTGTAGAATATAATTGTTGGAATTGTAGTGGATTTTATCATTGTGATATAAAAAGTATTATAAAACAAATAAATGTTATTAAGTCTGAATCAAATCTGAATCAAATCTGAATTAAGTTATTTTTAATATTTATTTAGTTATAATTATATAAAGAAAAGGATATATAATGAAAATAAATATTTTAAGAGCAGTTTATACTGGAGCCGGTGTTGTGCATAAATTAAACAAGAAGGAAGGATAGAAGATGAGTGTTTATGCAGATAAAGATTTCAAAAAGTCTTTTTTGGAATTAGCTTCTTTTATAAGAAAAGAAATAGCCAAAGCCAAGGGATCAGGCTCAATCGAAGATATTAATGGTATGGAATTATATGTCAATAGAGAAGCTACATATTTTACAGCAAGGATAGGAGAAAGAGAAATAATAATAGATCTGTTGTCTGGTAATAATGTTATTCAAATAAAAAATATCTCAGATGATAGAGAATATATCCTTATAATGGATGCCTTCGAAGAATTGTGTGAAAAGATTTATAAGCAAAACAACAAAGAAGCTATTGAACATGAAAAATTAGTAGATAAATTATTTGAAAAATTTCTGAAAAGAAGAAAAAAGACTCCTATTAAAGAATATATCCAATTATCGAAAAATAATGAAAAGGTTTATATATGAAAACACTAAAAGAAAAAATGTATTATTGTGTGGTTGACAGCAAAATACTAATCTTAGAAAAAACAGTGACATCAAGCGGTAATATAGCATTCTTTAGACATTGGGCATCTGGAGGAAAATCAGAAATCTTTTCAGAAATAGAGTTTCATACCAAAGATAGGAATGAACTTGAAGAAAAATTTCCTGAATATTTTGTATAATATAAAGATTCCAAAAATAATAAAAATAAAGAAAAGGTTTATATATGAAAATTAAAGATATGATTAAAAAGCTTAAAGCAATTAAAAAAGAACATGGTAATATTGACGTGGGAACTTTAGATGTTAATGGGTGCGGTGATATAGAACTATTGAGCTTTTCAGTTGAAGAAGTGATGAGATATTGGAGAGATAATAGAGAGGAAATGGTTATATTCAAGAAAGGCTCTGAGTATTAGTTAAGATTATTCTAAGCATCTTTATGTTATAATTATTACATAAAACAAAGGAAGCAAAGATGATAAAGATTTTTAATATAGATATGGCAATACATTATCTTGAAAAAGATGAAGATAATGTATTATACACCTGTGGTACATTTCAGGATATGGGAGAAAAAATAACTTTTAATGATATTGAAAAGTTAAAAGATATAAAAAACAAAGAATATGGTTGGATGTATCAATATTATACACAAAATCTTGGTGGAGGAAAGTGGGATAAATATGCTGAATTAGATGTTTTCACTGTTGAAAAAGATATGTTCGGAAAATATCCAGGTTGGAATTCTGAAAGTGAATTTTTATATTTCGGATATAGTTCGGTAGTATGTGGACTTCAAGAAAAAATCAGAAATCTTGAAAATCAGGTAAAAAGAGAAGAAGAAAAAACACAAAGATATTTTAAAGAGAGTACAGGATATGGATACACAACCATAATACTAAATATGGCTGATGACTTTGAAAAGGATTGCCCAGTTGAAATTAAGGAAAAGTTATTATCTGAATATGATAAATGTGAGGATGAATATAAAAGTGATTTCCATATTTTGCCAAATATAGCGGCTGCTGAACACATTGCCAAACAACTTGATAAATGGGCATTTATTGCTAGAAAATCTGAAGTGATTGATGGTTGGTATGCTGTCTGGTCAATAGGGGATTAAGGGCAATAGTCGGAAGAATAGATTATAATGTAATTGACTAGGGATTTAAGAAGAGTCTAAGGATTGCTATATTATAATTATAACATAAAGAGATAAAGGATATAAGATGAAATATTACTTAAAAACAAAAGAAGAATGTGATGCTATTGTTGCGAGAAATGATGCTTTTTTAAGAGCTGATAGAGTAGTAGAAGGATTTAATGTTGCAATTTATGATTATCGCCTTGCATCAATTAGTGATTTTGTTGATGATGAAGCATTTGAGCTTCGTGGTTTAACATTTGTCGAAAATCCTGAAACTGGAGAATGGGAAAGAAACTTGCTCATGAATAAATTCTTCAATATTAATCAGTCAAAATTTAATGACAATATTTCTTGGTTATATGATGATGTTAAAGACAAAAAAATAACAAGGGTGCAAAATAAAGAAGATGGGAGTATTTGTAGTTTCGTTAAATTCCCAAATGGTTCAATAAGAGCAAAATCTAAAACATCATTTGAATCCGATCAAGCTAAAATGGCACAAGAATTTTTTGACAGAAAATCAATAATGAAAGAAGAGGTCGATCATTTGCTATCAAAAGGAAAAACTCCTGTATTTGAACTGGTATCGCCAGAAAACCAAATCGTTCTTGAATATCAAAAAACTGAATTGGTTTTGCTCCAAATTAGAAATGAAGATGGTACTTATATGTCAGAGAAAGATTTGAAATGGCATTCAATGATTATGTGTATCAATCAAGCTGAAAATTATAAATTGAATAAGTTAGAAAGTATAGCTAATGAATATACAATAGATAAAGCAAAAGAAAAAATTGGTGATAGAAAATTTCAGAGTTTTGATGAAATGATAGAGTTTTTATTAAAAAATGCTTCTTATAATAAAGGCAAGATGACAGTTTTAGATTTAATATTATTAAGTAGGGAATATATAGAGAA